>Ga0233439_10000109_pt1 | contig 137876 bp, 121 predicted proteins | sample SI_123_September_6_FD_182713 | JGI IMG/M metagenome (GOLD analysis project Ga0233439, IMG submission 182713) | Seawater microbial communities from Saanich Inlet, British Columbia, Canada - SI_123_September2016_100_MG | ecosystem: Environmental > Aquatic > Marine > Inlet | place: Canada...
GATGGCTCAGGAGAAACCAATGGATGTGAATCGAGACATTGCCAAGTGGCTATTTACAGTAGTACCTGAGCTGGCTTAGGGCGCCGCGATAGTCGTAAACGTTGTCGAAGCCCGTTACTCGATGCGCTGTATCAATGAGAGCTTTCATGCCCCCATGAAAGATTTTTTCCTCAACTGTTTTTTCCTCAACGGTAAGTTTCATCGCTTTCCCCACGCTGGTGCTTCACCCGGACTGACCCGGAAAAGTTCGCCATAACAGGCTGCCTGATTCAGCGGCGAACCGCGAAACGTAATGTTATGCACAGGCTTGTGTTTCTTGCCGTTTTCTTTCCAGCCCTTTGATACACTTAATGCCTGCCTCAGTCCTCGCGAGACCCAATGACAGATATAAAGCTTGAACGTCAAGAGAATCAAAGCGGTGACCCAGAGATCGCAACACAGGGCTTTGGCTGCATATCGAGTAAGCCTTTACCTGTATTTAATCCCGTTGCTGATCTGGATGCCGCCTGTGAATATTTCGAGAGCAACGGCTTTGTTGTCCTGGAAGACTGTCTTAACGTCGCGGAGCTAACCCGCCTGAATGAGTTCTTTGACCGTACCCAAAAAGAGGTGCCTGAAAAATGGGGTCACGGTAAACGCAAGCCACATCACCGCAATCAGGGGCTCATCTTTTCTCAGCCACTGCTGGATTACCCTGAGCTTGATGACTACATTTGCCACCCCAGATCCTACCCCCTGGTTTGCCGACTGCTTGGCGGGGAAGACAGTGTTCGGTTCTCAGAGCTTAACTTCAGGGAGGTGCCCGAAGATGCCGGTATTGGCAGCATGGACTTTCATCACGATGCTGTATCTGATGACCGGTTCCTGCGGGCCCCATACAACCCCGTTGACTGGTTGTGTCGAATTCACTACCTGACCGACACGGTTCCTGGCACACCTGCTTTCTGCGTCGTGCCAGGTAGCAATCGGTTCGAAACGCTGAAAGAAGCGCGGCAAAGCCAAGGCGATGACTATCAGGAAGTCCCAATTTACGGTAAAGCCGGCACCTGCATCCTATACGATACCGCTACTTTTCATACGAGATTCGATGGTGACGGAAGACAAAAAAGGCGTTCCTGGCACCAATATTTTGCGCGCGGAGGCTGGTTAAAAAGCTCCCTGCCAACGACCAGCCGCTATGTCAGATCTCCCTCACCAGCATTGACTGACTGGAACCTTTTTCCAGAACGACTGGTGTTTCACTCTGACCCCAAAGTCAGGCTTCTATTTTCTCACTGGAACACCGCTCAGGGAGAGTGGGTTGCCTCGGGCTTTTCGGACGAGGTGCGAAAATCAATGCCACGGGGTGAGCAGTAGATAGGTTGGGGTGGCTTGCGATTTCGTTGTTCTGCTCTATTTCGCTCTATTTCGCTCGTTTTGGGTCTGTTACTGTATTCACCAAGGAAACAAATCTTAACGAGCCCAGCAGTCCATTAAACACAGAGGTGCGCCCATGTCGTATTTGAAATCAGCTATCGCTATATTGTTTCTCGTCTTGCTTGCGGCCTGTTCACCGGCGCCGAATGAAGGCACAACGCCCCCGCCAGTTTCAGAGGCCGAGCGAAGAACTGCTTTAGCTGAGGCGTCAGGGTTGTTTCAACCCGTTGTGGTCAAGGAACTGTTGGATTGCCTATCTAGCGCTGACATGACAGTGCATTGCGGATACAAGAACCCGGAAGATCTGGTTGCCTTGCCCGATGGCAAGTACCTTGTCGTCAGTGAAATGGCTGAGTTCTTAACAGATGCCCCTGGCACGCTTTCGCTGCTTAACCTGGATTCTGGTGAAAGAGAGCCGCTTACGGTTGCTTGGTCTCAGCCGGCTTCGCTTCGTGGTGATGTGACTTGCCCGGCGCCCGACAGCGCTGCGTTTAGCCCGCACGGTATTGACCTTACTCGGCTGGCTGATGGCACTGTCCAACTGCTGGTGGTTAATCACGGCAAGCGGGAATCGGTTGAATTTTTTGAAGTGACGCAATCCGACGAAAACTGGCAGCTAGCATGGCAGGGTTGCGCGATGCCCCCGGGAGATCCGTTTATCAATGACGTTGCGGCGCTTAAAGATGGTGGCTTCTTTGTGACGCATATGTGGGACAAAGCAACGGCTTTCGATGAGGTTGTGCGCAAGTTACTTTCGGCCGAACCGACTGGTTGGGTCTATGAATGGCAGCGTGAGCAGGGATTCAACAAAGTGCCTGGATCGAATGACCTGATGCCTAATGGAATAGCGGTGAGTGGTGATAACACCAAGATTTATGTGAATATTTATTTTGGCGATAAAACCATCAAGATTGACCGTAGCAGCGGCAAGAGAGAAGGTGAATTTACGGTACAACAGCCTGACAATATTACGGTCGATGATGAGGGGAATCTGTGGGTGGCATCCCACAAAAATGACCCGATTGGCCAGACCTGTGCGCTGGTCACGGAAGGTCCCTGCCTGCTACCTTACGAGGTGATCAAGGCTGATCCAGAGACCATGCAGGCCGAAGTGTTTCTTTCCCAGGATGGTGCACCAATGGGGTATGCAACGGTTGCGCTCAAGGTCGGTGACCGGGTCTTTATGGGTTCGGCGCATGGCGACAGGGTGGTGAGTTCACCAGCGTATTGAAGGCATTATAAGACTGCAATCCTGGGGAACTTCTGATTAAAGCCTTTTTCCGCGATGGCTGCGTTGAACCCGTACTCGAAACCTCGCGAAATTAAGACCATTCGCGATTTTCTGCGTGCGGGTTCGCGTTGTCCTCACAAAGAAATGCAGTTAATCAGATGTTCCCTAGATGTAATGTCATCGTTAGCTTCAAAATGGCACTCACATTAACCCGATTATCGCCAGGGTTATGGTAAGTGCTGTAAAGAGATCCTGTTCAGACCATCTGAAATACCTGATTAGATAATAAAGGCAGAATCAGTGTAAAAAGGGACAGGAATTATGATGAGACCGCTCTTTGTAGCCCCAGTTGTAACCCCCCAATAGTCCTTATTTGCGGATTATTTCATTCGGCTGTTGGAAGCCAGTAGCTTGCGGCATTTAGCGACGAGGTTCACGGCCCGACGAGCCTGGCGCATCGTCCAGCTTTGAGTGTGGATATCCAGCTCAGACATTAATCCTTCGATGTCGCTGTAAAGGCGTTTAATGTGTTGATCGCGCCGGTGTAGCAACCGTTGGACTTCGTTTAACTTTGCCGCTGTTAGAACTTCTCCGGCTAAAATGTCAGAAGGCAGGTGTCGCTCCACGTACACCGTCGAGTGCCGAGGTGCGGTTTCGGCAACCGGCCTGTCCAGGGTGTAATAATAGAGCGCAAATGACTTGCGAGAAGCATCTGCTGAAGCATTGATTCGTCTGAATCCATGCCAGGAGTGTTCGGTTGTAACGAACATGACCAACCTGTTGAGGAGAGGCGTGATAGTCCTGCTAGGGCGACCGTCTTTATCCGGGTCTGCATATAACTCCAGTAACCCTCCCCAGTCGTCTCTCCATTTCTCATTAAGGAATAGTATTAGGTTTAAGCGACGGTGATGGTTGGTAACGGGGTGATAATTAAAATCTATATGGGGGTCGAGGTCTTGTCCCCCACGATTCTCGTGAGTACCGCCGCCATAATAAAGCGGATCATAAATCAGCTCGTCAATGCCGGTGATATTGCTAATGACGTTAAGAAACTCCTCATTCTGGACAAGGGCATCAAGGCGGCAATAATCATCGCCAAGTGTCCTCACCGCCTCGTGGACGCATTTTTGGCCTGGTTTGCCGCTTTCATCGCTGGCCTTGGCGTCGTCGAACGCCGGGAAGCTTGCCGCTAGTGACTGGACAAACTGCGGATCAAAAAAATCGTCAATAATGAGATGTTGGAAGGGCAACGCATTAATAAACTGCCGATGTAGTTCATCGATGCTCCCCGTCACTATGGGATTGATCAAGCCGTTTGGAAAAATTTGCTGAGTCGTTTTAGCTGGGGTGCTCATGACGTCATCCTAGCGCACCAGACGCTGCTACTTCCACCGTCGTGACCTGGTCGAAACATGGAGGGTGAAGCAGCGCGGCGATTTAGCAGAGCGACACAGGATGGTTGGCAAGTGTGGCTTGTCGATTTTTATGCGACGGCTATGCGGTGGCTATGCTTGTGTCCGTGCTCCCTTGCCACTCATCGAAACCAGGTGTCTGTACGAAAGACTAAACGGTTGACCGGCGATGGCTGATTATCGTTGCTGCAGCTTACTTAGGTCAGCGCATACAGCGAGAAGTTACTTGGCATTTTGTGCGGAAAATGGTTAATTCAGGCTGTAATCCACGGGTGGTTGTGAAACGTGATGCAAACTGCTCGATGTAAAAGTTGACTGTTCATGGTTTTTCCTCGGGCGTACTCATGTTTCGGCTAGAATTGCCCGAATATCAGTGTAAAAAAGGACAGGAATTAGTATGAAGCCACTCATTGTATACGGCGTACCTTTCTCACAACCCGTAAGAGCTGTTTTATGGCTGCTCTTGCTGAAGCGCATGCCATTCGAACTGGTACTAACCAATCCGGGGTCTAAAGGAGACACGGGTAGCCGTAATCCTGCGTACCTTGCCAAGAATCCGAGCGGCACGATTCCGTGTATAGAGGAACCGGAGTCAGGGTTCACGCTGGGCGAAGCGCACGCGATCATGACTTACCTGGCTCGAACGAATGGCTGGACTGATGTTTATCCAGATGACGAAAGAGTCAGGGCAAAAATTGATGCCTATCTTCATTACCATCACAGGAATATCAGGGAAGCCTCAATCGGTCTGGTGGCTCCCAAGATCAGGAAGGACCTGGATATTCCTGAGCAAATTCAGATGTCCGCGAAACGCAATCTGACGGGTGCGCTCAATACGCTTGAGCATGGCTTCCTGGCTGACAACAAATTCCTGATGGGAGATTCAGTGACGCTGGCGGACCTTGCCGCTTATGTAGAGATTGGGCAGCTGCAGCCGCAATTCACCAATGTCTTCGATCTGACCCCGTTTCCTAATGTCGTTAGATGGTTGCACGATATGACCCAGGTTGAAGGTCATGATGATGTCCATGTGGTGCTAAAGGAACTTGGGGATATCAGCGAGACTGCGCCGGAGATGGAGGCGATTAAGAATGCGAACAAACAGGCACTGCGGGCACTTAAAGCAAAGCTTGCGATGCCTTGAGTCGCTTGTAAAACGGATGTGTGGGTGCTGTAATTCTTTACCTTCTGCTGCCTACCCACCTCGATGAGCTACGAGCTACCACTAGAACAGCGCTCCATGGTGCTCGACGACCACCGAAACGGTTTCTATCGTCGCGCGCTTGAACAAGTGATTGGTCCTGACTCGGTGGTGATGGATCTGGGCGCGGGCCTGGGTATATTGGGGTTTATTGCTGCCTCGCTTGGTGCCAAAAAGGTGCTGATGGTCGAGCCAAAAACCAACCAAGAAGCGGCGAGACAGATAGCTGCGGAAAATGGTTTAGAACACAAAGTTGAATTTATTGCGTCAACCGCGGAGCAACTCCTCTCCGGGGTTAAGGTGGACGTCATAACGTCGGTTTTTACGGGTAACTTTTTGCTGGAAGAAGACCTGCTTCCTTCGCTTTTTCTGGCAAGAGACCGGTTTTTGAAACCAGCAGGTTCACTGATCCCTGATCGCGCTGTTATGGTGGTTGTCCCTGTTGCCATGAACGATTTTTACGATAAGCATATCAACCGGTGGGCCGAGGGGTCTCAAGGAATCAAGCATGGAGCAATGCTTCCACTGGCAAGGAATAGTCTTTACTTCGACAGTTTCAGGGCCGCTGATTTTACGCCGCTTACACCCCCGGAAAAAATTCGCTCGTTAGATTTTCACACAGCATCCTTCGCTGATTGCCACGAAGAGGTCAGTTTTCAGATACGCAAGGAGGCACAAATAGATGGTTTTCTTTGCTGGTTTGACGCTCGTATGGGTGATGAATGGCTTAGTACCTCGCCCGAGGCACCTAAAACACATTGGTCTCAAGTCTTTATGCCGGTTAACAGGTCGAATTTGGATGCCGGCGCGAATGTCAGCCTCCGTATTGATCGGTCGGAGTTTGGTGAGTGGCACTGGTGCTTTACAACGGCTCAGGGGTCACAGCAGTATTCGAGTTTTCTTTCTGTCCCGACGACAGTGACGGAATTGCGGCGCCGTTCCGAACGCTATAGACCAGCACTGTCGGCGGAGGGACGCGCTGGTCAGTTTGTCTTGAGTAAGTTTGGCAAGCAGTCAACGGTGTCAGAAATAGCGTCAGAATTACAAGCTGGTTTTCCTGAGCTGTTTGCTGATGAGCCGGCTGCGGTGAGGTTCGTTCAAGGGATCGCAGCGAGCTTTGGTGAATAGCTACGCGTACTTCGATGGAGTGCTGCAGAGTGAGTTGCCTCTGCCAGAGCTTTTGCCTGGGCATAGTAGCCGGGCATCTCTTGCCATTGAGATACGGTTAGGAAAGCCTCAGAAGGGGTTGGAATCCGCGTTGCTTCACCGGTGGATCGATCCAGAAGGGGAAGTAGACTTGGAACTCTGTGGTAGCGAGTTCGGTTACCAATTGACCGTACCCGGCGTCGTTTCTGCCATAATTGACTTCAAGGCGAGCCAGCTCACGGTAATGCCTTTGTGTGATGACAAATCGTTACTCAGGGAGCAACTCCTTGACCAGTTGTTGCCAAGAGTTATGTCGAATTACAGTCCTTTGGTGATGCATGCCAGTTGTGTGACAAAAGCCGGGAAAACGCTTGCTTTCATCGGTAACAGTGGTGCTGGCAAGTCAACAATCGCCGCTTATTTTCAGCAGGCAGGTTGGAGCGTTATGACCGATGATTGTCTGAAAGTTATCGTCTCTGATAATCGCGTCAGTGCCTGCGGCGCGTACCCCGGGCTGAAGCTGCTCCCGGATAGCAACGAACGTTTGAACTCAGAAGGTTCCAGCCAAACCCCCATCGTGCAAACCTTTAGAAAACGACGCAGTCTTCAATCATCAACGCAGCCAGCCGAAAGACTGTTAAGTGCGATTGTTTTTCTGAATCCACGTGCGGCGAGTTTTGGGCTTAAAGAGCAAAGGGGGGCCGATGTGCTTCTGGAGGTGATTAAGCAGACGTTTGCGTTTAACCCGGGTGATATCGAAGCTGCTTCTCGCAGGTTACAAGACGGACGCCGTTTGTTAGCGAGCCCCTTACCCTGTTTCTCGGTCTCCTACCCGCACGATTATGAGGTGCTTCCAGTGCTTGCGGAAGCGCTTGTCGAACGCTTGCGATAAGGATTGTTCAGGCAGCGATGGCAGATTATGATCTTGCCATGACTGTAACTCGCCACATTGCGTTATCCCCAAAAGCCATCTGCCAGGAGGTGCACGGTGAAATGGTCATTTTGGACATGGAGAGTGAACAGTATTTCAGCCTAAATGAAGTAGGAAGTAAGCTATGGCGGCTACTTGAATCTGACAGCAACCTCTCTTTGGCTATCATCGGTCTGCTCGATCAGTATGAGGTGGAGGGCAATCAATTGAGAAGGGACGTCGAGCTCTTGGTCGCCGAACTCATTAGTGCCGGGCTGGTTTCCGAATCCCATGTTGCGAACTAAACGGAAATTGGATTAACGATGAGTGGACTTTATGGCCTGTTTTTTCGTCAAGGCGGCCGTTCCACTGATGTTCTGCTGAACCAACTATCGTATCAGTCAAAGCATAGAGCGGAAAAACTAGTCAACCTGGCGCACGATCAAGTCGGTATGGGCGTCGCGGAGCCGGGAAGCAGCGAATTCCTTCTGACGGCGGACATTCGACTCGACAATCGGGTAGAGCTTTGCCGTCAACTGGGGCTAAGCACTGATACCACGACCAGCGAATCAACGATCGTGATTACTGCTTATCGGCGATGGGGTAAGGCCTTTGTGGGCAAGCTGATTGGCGATTTTTCCTTTGCACTATGGGACGAAAGCCGACAAACCATGATCTGCGCCAGAGACCACCTTGGTGTAAAGCCGTTTTACTATCTGCTTGATGGCGAACAATTTGTTTTCGCCTCGGAGGCTAACATTATTGGCGTTATTCCAGCCTTCGAGTGCACAATCAACCCCGCTAGACTTATTGATTTCCGCGTTGACTGGCTCGAGTCTGTTGATAAGCGGTGTACATTTTTTAACGAAGTTCATCGACTGCCGCCAGCAAGTATACTGATCGTTAATGCCAATAGTCACCATGAGCATACCTACTGGGAGCTTGACGCGCATCGAGAGGTCTATTTTCCCAGTGATGATGATTATCAAAATGCTTTTGATGAGTTAGCTCGCCAAGCCGTCCAATGCCGAACGAATATCGGAACAGGTGGTGTTATGTTGAGCGGTGGTGTTGATTCATCGCTGGTTTCAGCGATCGCGGCCGATCTTCAGGATGCGCGTTTGCCGGCGTATTCAGGCATATTACCGAGGAGCGCGAAAGATAATGACTCGGAATGTGTACGATTGTTGCTGGGAAAACTTAATGTAATCGATAGGTCTCTTGAAACCACAGCGCAAAGTAAGTACCACCCGCAACTCAACAAACTGCTCGAAAGAATTGGTGAACCGTTCGATGTGAGTATGCTTCAAAGCTACCTTATGTATCTGCGAGCAGCTGAAGATGGCTGTGACTATGTGCTGGATGGTATTGATGGCGATTTAGCTCACACCTTACCTTCCTCCTATCCGAAATGGATCGCGAAACATGACGGCGTGGTTGCTGCGTTCACCGAGGTATATTGGATTTGGCGTCGCTGGTACAAGCCCGACGAGAGTCTCGCTGCGATTTGCCTTCAATATGCGAGGCTTATGTTTACGCCGAGAGTCGTGCGCCAGATAAAACAAAAAATAGGCGGTAGCAGCACTGACCGCCAATTTCGGGAGGTCATGTGCGAGTATGGTATCGACCCATCGGTCGCGATCAATACGGGGCTGCGTGCACGCATCGAGAAAGAAAACACCAATTATCTGCCAAAGGGAACTTCCCTGAAAGAACAGCGGGTGGCTCACATTCATCATCCCGGATTGGTAGCGGCGTTGGAAAGGTATGACAGGGTAGCCGCAAGTTGCGGTGTCGAAGCGCGACATCCGCTGTTAGATAAGCGGCTGGTCGAGTTTTCACTGGCGATACCCGGAAAGCAGTCAGGATCCCAGGGATGGTCGAAGTATCTGATGAGACGGGTGGCCGCGCGATATTTGCCGCCGGAAGTGGCCTGGAGAACCTCTGCGGATGATAATGGTGGGGAATTTATCCTTAGCTGGGTAGCTGAGCAGCAACAGCTCCTTGGTTCAACCATTGAGTCAAGTGGCGACCTGTTGCGGCCCTATGGGTTCAAGGTGAGGAAAAGTTCAAATGACCTTATGGAGCAATGGGGTACTTTCTGCCTGATTTCTTGGCAGTCTCATATTACAAAGTCAGGCTGTAGTGGTATTATCAAAGCTAAAGCTAAAGCGGACTAAAGCCTTGGAAGCCCCGTCAAAACCCCAGAAAAAGCTGCCGTATTCAGCACCAAAACTCGAGACACATGGTAGCATCGCGAGCCGGACAGCCGGGGGCAGTAATATGCGGACTATGGAAATGATCATGGCTATGATGATGCTCATGGCAATGCCCTAACGGTCATTCTTGGAATACCCTGATTATCTCGCCAATCTCAGCGATACCAAAATAGTCGCTCCACGCGAGGGGATCCACGAGTCCTTGCATCGCGGTGGGAACATAGTGGAAAAATATAAGGTGGTTATAGAAATTTGGTTCAATCGGCGCCGGATTGCGGTAGTGCCATTGGCTACTGCCTGAAAAAACCAGACCACTGCCTGATGCTAACTCAAAAGCATCAAAGGAAAAGCTCGATTTGATGCTTGACTGCCAGTCCTCAGTGCAGGCATCTTCGGTGGGCCATTCGGATACCGAGCTAATATAAATCGGCCACACTGCGCTGGCGTCCAGCGGGATATCGAGCGTCCACTTCGCGACTGGGTTATCCAAGTGTGGCTCGCAAACACCCCGGCCATTGTAGATCGACAGGAAGCTATAAGAGGGGACGACCTCCTCATTAACCATGTCCGAGACTTGCTCCGTCAAGCGTTGCTGTAGATCACTAAAGTAGGGGTGGTCATGTAACACTAACCTGCCGAAACTCTCGACTTCATGAACTTCCCAGTCACCTATCCCAATGCCTGCGATCACCGCATTGGCTTCAGACAATGTTGCCGTGCTCAGGATGTCGTGCGCGATGATAGGTTTGAAATCTTTACGGGTGTGCAAGGGCAAAAGGGCGTTAACAAAGTCGTCTACCCGCGTTGGGTATTCCGTCTGAAGGAAGCCGAATACGGCCTGATAAGCAGAGTGCCAGTGCGAATCGTACCAGGGAAAAATCATTAAATAGCGTCGTTTTACGAATGATGTTAACGATGCAGGGCTCAGGAAGCTATTCTTATCCTCCAGCAGACGAGTTCAAGGTTGTCTGTATAGCAACGGATGGCTTTCAGTGTCTTTAGGGCGGGTGATTGCGCGCGCTAGTGTTCAAGTATTCTTGGTCAGGGTCAGGGATGGCAGCAACGACACGCACTGTGCCGCTAAAAACAAAGTGTAGCATCGTTGCCAATTTTTACCTGTTTTTGACGCGTTGAGAAAAAGAGTTTCCTTACCCGTCGTAGCGCACGTCTGTCGTTATGACTGCGTTGATTGTCGCAGGAGCCGCATGAATATCGATGATAGGCACGTTTCCGTTCAATGACGGTGTCGAGCCCGTAGCGAAGACCATGCCATCATTACGGCCTAAAATAACCTGGATTTCTGCAGCAGTTTTGAGGGTTCCATTGGTGCCAAAATGGCGATCCATTTTTCCGGTCGCTAAATCAAAAGACAGAACGTTGCTACTCTCACTATCTACGTCTTCTGAAGACAAGGTTTCGACAGCGTAAAGGTTCTGGCCGGCGATGGTGAATGCCGTGATGTAGGCTTCAACGTCCGGCGATTGCGGTGAAATATGGGCCATCAGGCCATTGTCAGCAAAGGTCCGGTCAAGATGTCCCTCTGGCGTCAAAGAAAAGAACTGATTTCTCCATCCCCCGTTCAATTGGGTGCCCGATAAACCAGGCCATGCGGTGCCGTCTTCAGCAACAAACAGGTGATGAGACGGCCAGAACTCGTCCTCATCCGTTAATGTCGTCAGGTCAACCCAGCCATCTCCGTCGCCATACGATGTATCCAGGGTGCCATCGCTGCGAAAGCGTGCCAGATAGTAGTATTCACTTTCTGAAACGTTGCTTTGGGCCCACCCTAGAATATAGATCCTGCCCCCTGCATCGACATTGACAGATATGGCTGCGTCGTCTTCTCCCGGTGAGAAATCGTGAATGACTGACCCTGAGCCAGACCCAAAAGATAAATCCAGTTGGCCGGTCGAGGAGGCCTTCAAGATAAAAGTGTCGTCTTTTTCGCCTTGTCTTGACTCTCCCACAACGAGGATGTTCCCATCTTCAAGCACATGATGTGCCAACGCATCATCATCGCCGCCTGCCAGGTCAAATACAGCAGTGCCATCGGAAGAAAATGTGTTGTCCGGGGTTCCATCTGCGGTCAACTTAGAAATGGTAATCTCGCCGTTCGTCTTCTTGGGAACGCCATTGAACCAACCGGTATAACCTGAAATAGTCAGTCCACCATCGGTGTGTTCGTGTACGTCCCATACCGTGCCACCATAGTCGAATTCGTAAAAGCCCAACCCAGCGTTAAATGAAGTATCCGGAGTCCCATCGGGGTTTAGTTTCCAGACACTGGGACGAACCCAGCCCATAAATTGGTCCTTTCTCCAGCCAGCAACGACCGTGCCGCCGTCCGACAAAGGTGTACCTGTGAAGATGACGCGTTCATCATCCGCGTCTAGTGGGTCGTTCGAGATTAATCTGCCGACAATATAAGCTGGGTCTGAGCCGGATAAGCCAACAATTGACGTGGTCAGAATTAAGATGAAAGTGATGAACCATCGCATAGGAATCACTCTCCAATTGAATTAGTGGTACTCACTGCCTAGATAAATATAATCGTTGTTAGAAAACGCCAAATCTTTAACGGTTCGCCGATGTCCGCGAGATTGATTACTCGCGTTACGTAACTTAACGGCGCTTCTTCGGATTTCTTTAGTGTTATTAAAGTGGTTAATGACTTATTCGTTCAAACCTATAAACATATGTGGTTTGACAAATCATGTAAGTACTATAAAAAGCCAATGTAAGTGCAGCAGGAACAACAAGTAACCGTTTGTAACCGTTTGTAACCATTAGTAACGCTTGGTAATTACATCTGGACGCAATTTCCGCGCCATAAATAATGGTTAGCTATATCAGTGTGTTATGTTTTTTTTGTTCCTCGTCATGCAATATTTGACGCTTACTGACAGATTTCTGTCACGCCCGTAGATTCAAATAAGGGCGTGGTCCGGTAGAGTAGCAATAGGCAATGCACGTGGGATCTTGTCCTGAAACTCTTCACACCAGCGTGTGAATGGAGCAAGGATCAGCATTTTGGCTAGCTTTTACTGGCTGATGACGCTCCGGTGGCAGTCAACATCGCACGTCCTGGCACCATTTAGCGCCGCTATAGCAGTCGTTCTGGAAGCGGAGCGATGAAGTGCATTTCCCACGGATATCAAAATATTGGCTTTTGAGATTAATTATTCAAATCGTGCGGAACGACGCTTGAATAATACTTGCTCTTTGAAATCCCGCAGCGCCAATAGAAGCAAGCACCGCGGGAGATATTTCAAAAGGAAAGAGTCTTGGCTGTGGTTGATGTTCAGGCCATGCTTTTATGGTTTCAGAAAGAGAATCAAGACTTATCGTTAGCGAGTGATCTGCGGCCTAACTTCTTGCTGGCATTTTCAACGTTCCTGTTTCCGAGCAGGATTACCCTGACACTTCTTGCAACGTGAAACTGGCCGTCTTGCTTTAGGGGCCAGGGTCGCTGTGCGCGACAAAAATTGACACCCGTAATTTTTTATCCGGCATGCTTTCGGGGAAATCAATTCCACTAGTTAAGCGAGATTGAGGCAGAAGGAGGCCGCCTGATGCGTCGGTCACCTGGTCCTCAAAATCATCACAAGAAAAATCAAAGCGATGGAGCATACCTAAAACCCAACCACCCGGATTTAATAGCTGGGTGCAGTATTTGATCAGCGCGGGAAAATCCTGACCATTGGTTTTATGCTTTGCATGGGGTGATTGGTAGACCTTGGGGGGTGGGTCCAATATTATGCCGTCAAACTTTTTACCTGCCTTTATGGCCCTTGGGAGATGTTTATAAATATCTCCCCGGAGAAAATTTCTGGTTTCAAATTTAATATTGTTGATCCGGTAGTTTTCTTGGATTCTGGGTAATAACTCCTTTGATCGATCAAGGTGTATAACCTCAGCCGCTTTACCGTAAGCAGAACTAAGGCCTAGACTTCCGGTGAAGGCGAATAGATTTAAGACTCGGCGATTGGAACTGTTGCCCGTTATCCAGTTGCGAGCATCTCGAGCATCCAGATACAAACCGGGGTTATGTGGGATATCCAATTTGACCGTAAATTTCAGTCCGTACTCGTTACAAGTTGCGAGGGTGTCGTTGCCATGAAGGATGTGAGTGCGCTCTTTCAGACTTAACCCTAAAGATTGATGACCTTTTGCAATAATATTTTTGAAAGGAAATATGTGCAAAAGCGCTTCCCTCAATTGTGGTAAGTCTTCTCGGATGTCTGTCTTATAGTCGATAACCGCCGCGTCATTGAATTTTTCAATGACAGTTCCCCGTGATCCTTCTTCGTAGCCATGAAAGACTCGAAAGCAATCGATGTGGGAATTTTGCCAAAGTGGCCTTCTTTTTTCCCAGGCAATATTAATCAATTCTTGCCAGTCGATCGCTGTTGTATTTGGTTCCATCATTTCTTTATTTGCCTGTAAACACAGGTTCACGTTTTTCGACAAAAGCCGCGATACCTTCTTTCGCATCCTGGGTATCGCTGCAGGTATTTTGTGCATAGGTTTCGAATTCAAGTGCCTCTCGCAGGGTAGTATCCATACTTCGGTACATCGCGCGTTTTGCCATGCGGATAGCGATGGGTGGGCCTGCTGCAAATGAGCTTGCCATCTCCAGTGTCGTCGCCATCAGAGCCTCCGGCGTTTCCAGTTGCGAAACAATACCCAGTTCCAGCGCTTCGCTTGCCTGGATCATTTTTCCCGACCAGATCAATTCACACGCCTTGGCCATACCCACTATACGAGGCAGGAAGTAAGTCCCTCCCCAGTCAGGATGCAGGCCACGTTTGGCGAAGGTTTCCCCAAACTTTGCCGTGTCCGATGCAATACGGATATCACAGGCAAGAGCGATATTCATGCCCGCGCCTGCGGCCGCGCCGTTAACCGCTGCAATAACTGGTTTGGTTGAATCCCTTAATGCCAGCACTATCCTGTCCCGAATCGGGTCAATTCTATCGTCCAGTACACTGGCTTTACCGGATTTTCTTGCTTCATTCATCGCTTTCACATCTCCTCCGGAGCAGAAACCTTTGCCAGCACCGGTGATAACGATGACGCGCACACTGTCATCATTTTCCGCAAGCTCAAGCGCCGCCGCGAAGTTTTTTCGCATCGAAGGCGTCAGTGCATTTAGCGTCTCTGGGCGGTTTAATGTAATCGTCGCCACGAGATTATCGATGTTGTAAATAAGATGTTCGAAATCCATGAATGTTGTTCCTTATGGCTTGAGAAGCCTTGATACTATCTAAACAGATAGAGAAATTCAGATCGGGTTTTGTACCGCAAGGATTAACGCATGCAAACAATGTACACAGAGGAGCAGGAACAGCTTCGCGAGGTCGTATCGCGATTCCTGCAGGCGAAGTCGACAGCCGTTGATGTTCGTCGATTGATGGCATCAAGCGAGGGCTATGATTTAGCTGTCTGGCAACAGCTTTGCGGTGAAGTTGGCCTGGCGGGTACGCACATTCCCGAAGAATACGGGGGGGTTGGTCTTGGCCCGGTTGAGCTCGGTATTGTTGCTGAGGAAATGGGCCGTCACCTCTACTGCGGACCTTTCTTTGCCTCATCGGTTATGGCCGGGTATGCCCTGTTAAATGGCGCGACGGAGGCTTACAAGTCCGTCATTCTCCCGGATATAGCCTCTGGTGCCAAAATTGCGACACTCGTTCTGGATAACCTGAACAACCCTGGCGAAGTAGGGTCTGCATTAAAAGCGACTAAAGAACACGTTGTTTCTGGTATTGCATCAATAGTTGTTGATGCACATATTGCCGATTTATTGATTGTGGCTGCATCGACACCAGATGGACTGGGTTTGTACCTTGTCAATGCAGGTTCACAGGGACTGTCGATTACCCCGCAGGAAGCGCTGGACCCTACCCGAAAATTATCCAGGGTGTCATTCGCTGAGGTGCGCGCTGAACGAATAGGCTGGTTGACCGAAGAACTGTTGAATCGGACCTGGGATCAGATATGCAGCGTTCTGGCGCATGAGATGATCGGCGGTGCGCAACATCTATTCGAGTCGACTCTTGAGTATACAAAGGTCAGGGTCCAGTTTGGTCGTCCTATTGGTTCCTTTCAGGCCCTGAAACATCGCTGTGCGGATTTGTTAATGGAACTGGAGTTTGCGAAAGCGGCGATCCACCATGCTGCTTTCTGCCTGGCGGCTAGTGATGGTGAGCCCTATGCGGCAAGCATGGCAAAAGCGATGGCCAGTGATACTTACATGGAGACAGCCAGGGCAGGTGTTCAGCTTCGCGGTGGTATTGGATTCACCTGGGAAGAGGACACTCATCTCTGGTACAAGCGGGCAAAGAGTTCCGAGGTATTTATGGGTTCAGCCCATATGCATCGAGAGCGGATGATGACGATGATTGAAACAGCCTCAAGCTATGACAACGGAGAACAGCCATGAACCTTGATGAAATAAGGAAAGAGGTAAGTAGTTGGTTAGACGCTAACTGGTCTGCGGACAGGTCGCTGATAGAGTGGCGGAATATCCTCCTTGAGGGTGGTTGGGCTGCGCCAGACTGGCCTGAAGATTGTTTTGGGCGGGGCTATGATGCTGAGCAGGCCGCGGTTGTTAGTGAAGTATTTGCTGAAAAGGGCGCGGTTGGCGCTGCGCAGGTTGGGCCGCGTCGACTGGCTGCTGAAACCATCCTTGTTCACGGGTCTGATGACCAGAAGAAGAGATACTTGCCGCCGATCCTGACGGGAGAGCACGCCTGGTGCCAGCTGTTCAGTGAGCCGGGCAGTGGGTCGGACCTCGCAGGTGCGAGCACTAAAGCCGAGCTGCTGGATGGGCAGTGGATGATTAACGGCCAGAAGGTCTGGAACACCAGTGCGCATCATGCTGACTTTGGCATTCTTGTCGCGCGAACCGACTGGGACTTGCCCAAACACCAGGGCTTGTCTTATTTTCTGATCAACATGCGTCAGCCGGGAGTTGAGGCAAGACCGCTGAAGCAGATGAATGGACATGCTTCGTTTAACGAGGTCTTTATGACGGATGCTATTGTTCCCGCTGAGGACTTGATGGGCGGTGAGGGTAATGGCTGGGCGATTGCGACGACTACGCTGTCGATTGAGCGCCAGGGTTTTGCGAGAGGCAGAACGCCCATTGTCAGCGAAACGCCTAAAGAAGGACTTATCTATCAGGAGCTTGCTGCCGAGCTTGAGATCGCGAACGAGCCTTATACCTGGTATCCCCAGCGTGAAGGTCGGGTCGACCTTGTTTTGCCAAGAGCGAAAGAGACGGGCGCCATAAAAGATTCCGCAGTGCGCCAGGAAATTGCGCGGCTGATGTGTCTGTCGAGTGGTGCGAAACTGGCTGCTGCCAGTGCGGCGGCCCAGCGTAAATCAGGCAGTAATGAGGTTATTCCCGCCGGTTCAATCGGCAAATTGGGTGCAAGTATCATCGCCCGACAGGCTGCTCATGTGCACACAATGATTTCAGGTTCCGATGCAATGTTAAGCGGTTCGGAATCTGCGGCAAAGGGCATGATTGCAGAGACCCTGATTTCGGTCCCGGCAATTTCGATCGCCGGTGGTACAGATGAGATTCAACGAAACATTATTTCCGAGCGGGTGCTCGGGATGCCAAAAGAACAGCGATCAGATACCGGTCCTTTTCGCGATATCAAGCGTAACGTGACATAGTGTTTACAAACTAAAAGGAGATAAATCATGGCGTTTAAAGGCGTTGATCATATTGTGGTAAGAGTTGGGGATCTGGATGCGGCTATTGCCAATTATACGAAAATTCTGGGGATTGAGCCGGATCGACAGCATTCCGATGTGCTCAAGGCTGACCAGGCGTTCTATCATTTCGGCGACGGTACATTCCTGGAATTAATTACACCCACGGAAGACGATTCGCCACTTGCGGGACCTCTTGCCAAAAAGGGTGATGGGATTCATACGGTTGCCTTTGCGGTTGATGACCAGAAGGAAACGGCTGCGGCGCTTGACGGGAAAGGCGTTCGTGTCATTGGCGGTACCTTTGTTCATCCTGCAGAAGCAAACGGTGTAATGGTGCAGTTGAGCCAGGCGAAGTAAACCAACGAATGAAAAGAGGCGAGCGCTATGGGTGATCTGTCTGTGTTTCGCGAAGATACACGAGCCTGGTTAATCGAAAACTGTCCTGAAGGGGCCAAGGGGCCCGGTGTTGTGCATTCCGGCAGCACCAAGGTAACGTTTAAACCGGACATTCAACTGTGGATGGAACGAATGGCCGAACGTGGGTGGACTGTTCCTGCGTGGCCTAAGGAATACGGCGGTGGTGGCTTAACTGTTGAACAAACCCGCGTGCTCTTTGAAGAGATGAATGAGATTGGCGCCCGTCCACCGCTGATTAATATGGGCACGCGAATGTTTGGCCCGACATTGCTGGAATTCGGTACCGAGGAGCAGAAGCAGCGGCACCTGACAGTGATTGCGAAAGGCGGTGCTGCCTGGTGCCAGGGCTACAGTGAGCCAGGCGCGGGATCCGATCTGGCAAGCCTTCGATGCCGTGCCGAAGATAAGGGAGATTACTTCCTGATCAATGGCCAAAAAGTCTGGACATCCGGTGCCCAGTACGCCGATTGGATGTTTTGTCTGGTGCGAACGGATTTTGATGCGGCCAAGCACAGTGGCATCAGTTTTCTATTGGTGCCTATGGACCAGGAAGGTGTCACGGTAAAACCTATATCACTCATATCCGGCAACTCACCTTTTTGTGAAACTTTTCTTGACGATGCGATCGCGGAAAAACGAGACCTTGTAGGCACGCTGAATGAAGGCTGGACGATTGGTAAACGACTTCTGCAACATGAGCGCTCTGGCCAGGGAGGCTTGTCGCCGACAGCGGCGAGGCCAAAACCTGTGGGCGTCACTATCGATCTTGAAGTTGATGATGTGTTGAAAGATTACGTAAATGACCCGGCGATCAGTCCGGCGCTGCGTGATGAAGTGATTGGCTGGAAGATGAGAAGTGCCGCCTTTCGGTTAACCCAAAAACGCGCGGGCGAGCAGGCAAGGGATGGCAAGACACCCGCTGACACGACATCTGTGTTCAAACTCTATGGGTCGACCCTCGCGCAGGATCGTCAGGAAATCATTGTCCGGCTGATGGGTACACAGGGTTTAGGCTGGGAAGGGGACTCTTTTTCTTCCGATGAAATCGGCGCAGCGAGATCCTGGCTTTCCAGCAAGGCAGTGACAATCTACGGCGGCACCAATGAAGTTCAGGCGAACATCATCGCAAAGCGCGTACTAGGATTGCCCGACTAATCTAAAGGGGACGGAGCGAGTTAAAGATTTTAATTCCCTCCGTCCCCTTTACGGTATGAGGTTTAAGCGGATCGCTGCAATGCAGCGATTCGCTCTTCCAGCGGGGGGTGCGACATAAAAAGTGCCCGCAGGCCGGTAGGCCTGCCGCCGTTGATACCGAACGCTGCGAACTCTCCTGGCAGGTCTTCTGCCTGATCCCCTTGTAGCTTCTTCAGAGCGGCGATCATTTTATGCTTCCCCGCCAGATCAGCCCCGCCTTCATCGGCGCGGAATTCCCGGCGTCGGCTGAACCACATCACGATCATACTGGCGAAAAAGGAAAGGACTATCTGTGCAAGGATAGAGCTGATGAAATAGCCAATTCCGAATCCGCGCTGATTCTTTAGGATAACCCGGTCCACGAAAAAGCCGATGATACGTGACAGGAAGATCACAAAAGTATTCACGACCCCCTGTATGAGGCCCATGGTAATCATGTCTCCATTGGCAATGTGACTGACTTCGTGGCCAAGAACTGCTTCTGCTTCATCAGTGGTCATTGCCTGCAGCAAGCCTGTGCTGACGGCCACCAATGCGTTGTTTCGACTCATGCCGGTTGCAAAGGCGTTTACCGTGTCTGACTGGAAAATACCGACTTCGGGCATCCCGATGCCTGCATTCTCTGCCTGCTTTGCGACAGTATCAACGAGCCAGCGTTCCTGCGGATGAGCCGGGTTTTCAATGATCTGGACACCCATTGATCGCTTGGCCATCCATTTGGAGATCGCCAGTGAAATAAACGATCCGCCGAATCCGATGACAGCTGACATAACCAGCAATGCATAGAGGTTCAGGTCAACGCCATTGGCTGCCAGCAGGCCTTCGATACCAAGGATCTGGAAGGTGATGCTGATCAATGCGATGACCGCGATGTTGGTCGCAATAAACAAAAAAATTCTGGTCATGGTGCGTTCTCTTGTGGCCGTGGTGTCAAGTTCACATATTGTGGCATGCGCCGTTAATTTCAACTCTATGGACAGGTGGGGCGCTGAACATAATATTAGTTGTGCGGGTTAGCTCTTCCTGGTGGTGAGGTAGAGCAAAAAGCTGCCGATGACAGCCGATATCAGGGAGCCTATCAGGACGCCGGTCTTTGCGGTTTCGATGATGGATTCATCCGCCCAGGCGAGGGTCGAGATGAAAAGCGCCATAGTAAAGCCAACGCCCGCTAGCATACCCACTGCGCCTATTTGGGTGAATGTCACTCCTTCCGGTAATTCGGCCACTTTCAATTTCACAGAAAGCCAGGCGAAAACGAAAATACCGAGGGGCTTTCCGATAACCAGGCCTGCCACTATGCCTACGGCGATTGAATTGGTGATGACGGCGCCAAAGTCTTCTGCAATGACGACCCCGGCATTCGCAAGCGCGAATATCGGCATGATCAAGAAAGTAACAAAAGGCATTAAGGTATGTTCCAACTCCTGAAGTGGGGCCGTCGCTTTTTCGGTCACCTGTTCCATTGAGTGAACGATGCTGTGCTGTTCGCTTGAGAGCAAGGCATTGCCTTGGGGTAACCCGGTTTCGCGTAGACGTTTTAAGAGCGCTTCTGCCTGCTCGGCAAACTGATTGCCATGGATACGCGTGCGGGCGGGAATGGTGAACGCCATCAGCACGGCTGCCAGCGTTGCGTGAACACCAGACTTCAGGAAAGCAACCCAGACAACAAAGCCGATCAGAAAATACAGGACCGGGTTTCTGGCGCCAGCCATATTTGCCGCGATAGACACCAGAAGGAAGCAACCGCCAAGCGCCAGGCTCTGTAGCGCAATGTCATCAGTGTAGAAAATTGCTACCACCAGTATCGCCCCGATATCATCGACGATGGCGAGAGCGGTAAGAAACACCTTTAATGAAATAGAGACCGGAAACAGTGCAAGGATCCCTAACGCGAATGCAATGTCAGTCGCCATTGGGATACCCCAGCCAAGTGAAGCCTCGCCGCTGGGGTTAATGGCAAAGTAGATGAGCGCGGGAGCCAGCACTCCCCCGAGTGCGCCAAAAATTGGTAAAGCAGCGGTTTTTGGATTGGCTAGTTCGCCTGCGAGGAATTCTCGTTTGATCTCTAGTCCAACAACGAAGAAGAAAATGCCCATAAGGCCATCGTTAATCCAGTGACTCAGAGTCTTGGATAGTTCGAACTTGCCAATACCAATGGTTGCGTAGGTATGAAGAAGTTCGTGATAACTGTCCTTATAGCCGGAGTTGGCCCAGATAAGCGCGATGATAGTAAACAGCAATAGCAGGCCGGCGCCGGCGAGCTTGTGCTTGAGGAACACCTGGAAAGGTCTGGTGATCCTATCAATGAACACCGGTTCAACTGTCATGGGTACCGCTCATCGATTCGCTAAGGAAGTTTATCAACTAAAGGCGGGGCGAAGGAAGTGATTTTGCCGATCAGTTCATCAGAACTGTCTGATACCAGCAACATTTTTTGGTGAGCCGCTTTAATAAACCCCTTCGCTGCGGAGTCCTCAAGAAACTCGATCAACTTGTCAAAGTAGCCGTTTACGTTAAGCACAGCGATTGGTTTGTGGTGCAAACCCAGCTGTGCCCAGGTCCAGATTTCAAACAGCTCCTCAAATGTCCCCAGGCCGCCTGGAAGAGCAATGAAGGCATCACTTAGGTCTGCCATTCGGGTCTTCCGCTCGTGCATAGATATCGTGATGATTAGCTCGGACAATCCCGGGTGGGCAATTTCCTTATCCGCGAGGGACTTCGGCAAGACGCCGGTCACGGTTCCGGCTGATGCCAGAACCGAATCAGCGACAGTGCCCATAAGGCCGATGCTGGCGCCGCCGTAAACCAGGCCATATCCATGGTCAGCAATGGTGCTTCCCAGGTCAGTGGCAGCTGCGACGAAGGCTGGATCGTTACCGCTGCTTGAACCGCAGTACACGCAAATATTTGGCATCACATGAGCGGCAGCGTAACCAACAGTCCTGTCATCGACTTACTCGATTTCTGTTATCGACTTGATGACCTTGTGGACGATGCCGTAATCGATGGCTTCTTCAACAGACATCCAATAGTCCCGGTCAGTATCCTGTTCGACCTGCTCAAGAGGCCGACCCGTTTCATCGGAGATGATTTTGTTGATCCGTTCCTTGGTTTTTAGGATCTCTTCCATCTGGATGGCGATGTCAGTTGCGTCACCTCTGGATCCGCCGCTTGGCTGGTGAACCAGGTAGCGCGTGTTGGGAAGTGAGAATCGGTTTTCTTTTTTCGCGGCAAGGTAGATGTTGGTGGCAGCACTTGCAACCCATCCGGTACCGACTACTCGAACTTCTGGCTTGATGAACTTAATCATGTCATAGATAACATCACCGGATTCGACGTGTCCGCCAGGGGACGAAATGTAGATCGTAATCGGATCGTTACTTTCAGCAGACAGGGCAAGCAGCTGTTCCGCTACTGAGCGAGCAATACGTTCATTAATATTGCCAAAGATGGAAATGGATCGGGATTTGAATAACTTCTCGTCCATAAAATTTATGGACGGCAATTTCACATCCTGTTGCTCTTCGTTCATCGGTGTTCCTCAATATTCTGTTGTTTTGCAAAAGGGGCGACTCGCCCGTGCAGGCGCGCAGGATAGCATAAATCCAGCGTCTTGAGTCCTGAGATGGGGGCTGACACCTCGAAATCAAGGTGCGCGATGAACAATTATTCCCGGCTAAGCCACTCTTCCAGCAGCATCTGGAAGTGCCTGGGTTTGGTCTCGTTGTAGTCAGCTAGCTGGACGAACTCTTTGGCGGTGGCTTTCAGGCCTTCCTGGACAAGGGGCAGGTTGCGAACATCCTGATTAAATACCTTGGCCAGCATCCCAAGCTCTGGTGCGTCAGTCCAGTCGTCATCCGCGGATAACCAGTGAATTTCCTTGCAGGGCTCATATTCACCATTTTCTGGAATAGGCGCGAGATAAATGCATTCCATGATGCATTCATTCGGATTTGTGCCGTGGGGCCTGAAACGATAGTTGATCCGATTGAATGAACCCCAGGGGTGGAAGTTGGGGAACAGGGTGAAAAAGATGCTGGTGAATTCTATGTCCGAAACCTGGTCAGCGATGCTCGGCACAACATTGCGCAGGGCATCTCTTTGGATCTCTGCGGCCAGCACCCGAGGGTGAATTTTCTTCTCGTTCTTCTTGGCTTTCTCTGCGATTGCTTTGTCGAATTCCGTTTGTTCGACTAATGGTCCACCGGCCCAGCTGACCAGGTGTGGGTTAACCTCGGTCAGGTCTCCTTCGAGATGACGCGCTTGAATATCGAACCGACCTGTTCTGCCATCGGGTGCTGTAACTTCCACCAAACCCTCTTCTATTCGAACATAAACAAACCCATTAAGGGGATTGCGGAGCCGCATTTTCCCATCTTCCGGAAGGGGATCCCACTGCGGCATACCGGCACTGTCCAATGCGCCGCAACGAATGGCGCGGGAGTAATTACCGAACACATCGTATTTAGTGTCCACGTCGTGCGCGCCACCCATCAGGATTTGCGGGTGAGTCGCTATAACGTGGTAGGACTCCATGAATGCTTCGTTGGCCGCCTTCCAGTTACACCTGATAATTTTGGCAACATGTGCTTCTTTGTAACGATTCTCATAGGGAAGGAGCTTGAAGTGAGACGGTAGGTCGCCGATAAAGTCTTCGAACGGTTCACAGTTTTCGTCCGGGTTAATAAAGATATATCTGCCCCATCTTCCAACCTTAACTTCGGGTAGTGATTGCTCTTCTCTTTTCAGGTCAGGGAAATCCCACTCGCAGGGTATCTGTTTGATGGATCCATCGAGTTTCCAGGCCCAGCCGTGGAATGGGCAGCGCAGTTCATCGGCCTGTTTGCCACGATGCTCTCTCAGTTTTCGGCCACGGTGCAGACAGGAATTGTAATAAGCCTTGTATTCGTCTTCGCCGGACTTGACGATCAGGAATGACATGCCCGCGATGTCGTAGGGAAGGTAATCTCCAATGTTAGGCAGATCATCTTCGTGGGCTGCCATCTGCCAGACCCGCTTCCAGAGTTTCTCAACCTCCAGGTCAAAGAACTCCTGGGAGTAGTAATTTTTTACCGGTACAAATGTTGGCCCAGGTCCAATCGGCGAATCACGTCGAAAGGATTCAGGAATAGGGCGGGTTTCCTTGTCGAGCATTTTGCGGAAAGCATCATCCAGTGTCCTGACTGATCGGGTAGCCATTAATTTCTCCAGTAGGTTAAATTTTTTTCGACCTTATACCCTTTACGGGTAGGCAATCAATTATCCGCCATTTGTGACCGCTGGTGGTCGCGCTATCTGCGCCTCCTGGCAATCAAAATATATTATTGGAACCTGTTCCAATAATTATCCTGGTGTGACATTATCAACATCAGGTAACAGGATGTCCGATGGATGTTTCAGGCAAACACATGAGCGATAACAGAACGAAACCGATAGTTGGCTTTGCGGAAGTAGATTTCAACTCAGAGCCTTTCCTGACCGACTTCAAAAAAGTGTATGAAGGCATGCACGCGAGCGGCTGTCCCTTTGCACATTCACCACGAGGGGATCACTACGCGGTTGCGTCTCACACAGAGATTATGAAGATCCTGAAGCAATATGATGTCTGGAAGGCGAAGTTCGGCCCTGCGCTTAACTATCTTGAGTCCCCCGGTGTGCTGGTCAGTGTCGACCCGCCAGAGCATACGTTCGAAGTGCGCATAGTTTCTGCTTCATTCTCCAAGGAAGTGTTTGAGGGCATGGTCCCCGAGATGGAAGCCTTCGTGAATGAGCGCATCGACAGTGTATTCGAGAAAGGCGAAACCGATCTGCATGAACTTTTGTCAGTTTCATTACCGATGTTCGTGATCTTCAGGCTTTTAGGTATTGAGCGATATGACGAGGATGGAACGGACCGGTTTGAATGGACGCGTGACGGTATTGTTAACTCGGTAGGTCTTATGTTGGTACCACCCGATGAAGTGGCGCAGATGATCGAAAGCGGCAATATCGAGCAGGTGCGTATGCAGAACCTGGTGCGTACTAATGAATTATTCGTCAAACAGCTGGCAGAAACCAAATCAAAACTGGCGTCCGGGGAATGGCAGGGCGGTCAGAACCTGGTGACTCGCTTTCTCACCACCCCCGGGCCAGACGGCACTTTTCTTACCGAGGACAAGATCCTCGGTTTCATGGGGTTCCTGCTGACTGCCGGGAGTGCGACGACGACCATCATGCTTTCAAACATCATTTATCGACTGCTGACTGAAGAGGGTACCTTCGACCGGGTGATGAACGACCCCGCACTCATTCCGCTCGCGATTGAAGAAACCCTTCGTCTTGATGCCCCTGTTCAGGGACTGTTCCGGACCAACGATGAGGAAGTTGAGCTGGGATCGGTTCATCTTGAGAAGGATACCAAGGTCATGCTGCTGTGGGCGGCCGGGAACCTGGACCCCGAGGTGTTCGAGAATCCGATGAAATTTGACCTGGACCGTGACCTGGGGAAAGTTCGCCGGCACCTGGCCTTTGGTTATGGCACTCATTTCTGCCGGGGAGCGCCACTGGCTCGCCTCGAAGGTGAAGTGTTTCTGCGAACTGTGATGCAAAGGTTCAACAACCTTCGGCTGAATGGTGAGGTGGTCATGGAGAAACGAATCCCGGTGTTGCAAGGCATCCTGAAACTACCGGTTGCATGGGATACCTGATCCTGAGGTATAGTCATGTTCCAGTATAAGAATATCGAAAGCCATGAATCGATTCGAAGGGAAGAGTGTCATTGTCACAGGAGCAGCTTCAGGTTTCGGAGCAGCCATCGCACGGAAGTTTTCGCATGAAGGCGCCAGTGTTGTTTGTGCTGATCTGAACATGACCGGGGCAACGGAGGTTGCCGGTTCGTTGACGGGCGCAATCCCATTTGAAATCGATGTCGCCGACGAGGCGCAAAACAATGCCATGATCCAGGCCGCTGTAGATCATTTCGGCAAGATCGATGTGCTCTGCTGTAACGCCGGTGTCCCCCACAAAGGCAACTACATGATCAGGATGCCGGTCGAGGATTTCGATCGCATGTGGGCAATCAACGTCCGATCAATTTTTCTGGCGGTACGCGCTGCCATTCCACACATGCCCGAGGGCAGTAGCATCATCAGTACGGCTTCGATAGGTGGCAAGCGGCCCAGGCCGGGCTTAGCGCCTTACAATGCATCTAAAGCCGCTGTGATTAATTTGACCCAGGGAATGGCAGTTGAGATGGCGCCAAAGGTTCGGGTGAACTGTGTATGCCCTGTGTCAGCTGCCACTAACTTTGATTTTCAGACGATGGGTCAGAAAGACCTTCCAGAAGAGATGGAAAAGAAGGTGATCGACGGAATTCCCATGGCGCGCAGGGCTACCCCCGAAGATGTGGCGGACGCCTATGCGTTCCTTGCCTCAGATGAAGCAAAATTTTTAACGGGCGTTGCACTTGATATCGATGGTGGTCGTTCAATTCAATAAGGAGAGAAACCATGGCGGATCTGCCCCACGGTAAGCAAGGAACTGATGACCTCTGGGATGCGATGTATACGCAGCGAGCTATTCGCTACTGGCAGGACAAACCGGTTCCCCGTGACCTTCTGGAAAAAGTGATTGAATCTGCATCCAAAGCGCCAAGTGGCAGCAATCTGCAACCTTGGGTCTTTATGGTTATTGATGACGCTGGCACACGAAAAAAGATTGGCGGTGCGCTCAATGACTTCTATGAGGGTGGCCCGTTAAAAGACTTGATTGCCCAAGGTCAGCAGGTGGAAGACAAGTCACAACGGCTGATGATGCAAGGCGCACAGGCGTTCTTTTCGAAGCTGGCGGATGCCCCTGCCATGATTGTTCCTTGCCTTTATCAACTGGCGTCGCCGACGCCGGACCCGACTTCTCTGGAGGCGGGCAGCTCAATTTATATGGCAGTGCAAAATCTCATGTTGTCCGCCAGAGGTCTTGGCCTGGGTACACTGATGACCACAGGACACACTCTGGTTAATGATACTCTGCGTGAAGCCTGCGCGATCCCCGATGATGCCTACCCGGTTGCGCTGATTCCGATCGGTTACCCTGACGCCAACTTTGGCCCAACTAAGCGCAAAGGGTTGGATGAAATTTTACGCTGGAATACCTGGAGCTAATTATGCCGTTGTTTCTTCCGAGTTCTGATGACTGGGCAAACAGATGCCTGAATGATGGTGAGTTCCAGTTGGCGTCACGTCACTGGGATGGTGGGGTGCGACTTGATGTTGGTGATGAAACGCTGGAGCTTTCGCTGACTAATGGCGCGAAGTCTGCGACCGATGATAACGCTGGAGGAATGATCGAGATCTCGGGTTCGGTTGAGGTGTGGGAAAAAGTTCTTGAGGCGAACCCGGAACGATTCCACAACGATGTGATGGCCAATATTGCGCAGGGATGTGGCCTGCAGAGGCGTGGTGACGCCGTAGTGTTCGCGCAGTACTACGCCGCAGCCATGCGCGCGGTGGAGCTGTTAAGGCCATCTCTTTCCGAGTCTGGCGCCATATCGCAAACCATGCCTCATGATAATCGCCCCCACGGTACGATTGATGCGCCTATAGGTCGCTATGTCCACCTGAACCTGGGTGGTCATGACCACCGGATTTACTTTGAAGAAGCGGGGCAGGGAATTCCCTTGCTGATGCAGCATACGGCTGGCTGCCATAGTAGTCAGTGGCGTCACTTGTTTGAGTTTCCGGAAATCACGGAACGTTTTCGACTGATCGCTTATGACCTGCCGTGTCATGGTAAATCGGTACCGCCCGTTGGTGTGGAATGGTGGGATGAGCAATATCTGCTCAAAGGAGAGTTCCTGAGGTCGATCCCGGTAAAGCTCAGTGAGACACTTGGGCTGGTTGACCCTGTTTTTATGGGTTGCTCTGTCGGGGGGCTGCTGGCGCTTGACCTGGCGCACAAACATTCGGATGTGTTCCGCGCCGTCATCTCCATTGAAGGTGCATTAAAAATTGCAGGTAACCTTGCGGACTTTGGCGAGTTGTACCATCCGCAGGTCAACAATGAGTACAAGGCTCGGCTCATGGATGGCTTAATGGCTTCTTCATCACCGAAGCCCTATCGAAAAGAAACAAGCTTTGTTTATGCCTGTGGCTGGCCGCCCGTGTTTCTTGGCGATCTGTACTACTATGTTGAGGATTATGACCTGCGCCAGGATGCAGCGAAAATTGATACCAATGCTGTTGGCGTTCACATTCTCTCAGGCGAATACGATTACAGTGGTACGTCCGAGTTGGGTAAAGCTGCGCATGAAGCGATACCCGGTTCTACCTGGCAGGATATGAAAGGGGTTGGTCACTTCCCTATGAGTGAAAACCCGCAGGCATTCAGGGAATACCTTTTACCCATACTGGACAGGATTGCATCCTGAGGAGAGTTGATATGGCTGAGATACTCAAATACGGTGCTACCGCCAAATGGCTTCACTGGCTGGTCACTTTTATCGTCATCGTTATGCTGATTTTTGGGCCAGGTCTTGAGGACCTGCCCTTAGATGAGCGTGAACAGGTCATCATGGTGCATTCCGGTCTTGGCACTTTGGTGTTGATACTAATGCTGATCCGCTGGCGTTGGAGATTAACCCATGATGTGCCAGGCCCTGCGGGCACGATGGGCGCGTGGCAAACCAAATTATCAAAAATCATGCACTGGTCGTTCTACGTGCTACTGGTGCTGCAACCTATTTTCGGGATTCTGCAGGCGATGTACATTACGGAATATGAAGTCGTTGCGTTCGGGCAGATTGCCTACTCATCGATGGCTGCAGATAACGAACAGATGGCGAGAATCTTTCACGTTGCACATGGTATCAACGGGAAACTGCTGACAGTGCTGGTGCTGGGTCACTTTGGCGCGGCGCTTTATCATCACTTCTGGCAGAAGGACAATGTGCTTCGAAGAATGCTGCCGTTTGGTAAGGTGTCCGCGGACTAGCAAGTTTACGCGATGATCACCTTACATAAGGTGATCATGATAGTGTCATTATTTTTAAGTGGAAGGAGACAGGTATGAGCGATTTTGAAGACAAAGTAGTTGTCATCACGGGTGCAGGTGGAGGCTTGGGTAAAGCTCATGCACTTGAGTTTGCGAGTCGCGGCGCGAAGGTGGTGGTTAATGACCTCGGTGGCAGTGGAGACGGTGTGGGCTCCAGTGATGCTGCAGACGTTGTGGTTAACGAAATCAAAGCTGCTGGTGGGGAAGCAATAGCCAACAAGGCCAGTGTGTCGTCTAAAGAGGGCGCGCAGTCCATTATTGATGATGCGGTCAGTGCTTACGGCACTGTTGATATTCTGGTCAACAATGCTGGAATTCTTCGGGACAAAAGTTTCAAAAATATGGACATGGCGGATTGGGACATGGTGATGGACGTTCACCTAAACGGCTCTGGATATGTCACCCGCGCTGCGTGGCCGATCATGTATGAAAAAAACTATGGCCGGATTGTATTCACCAGTTCAACTTCAGGGGTCTTTGGAAATTTCGGGCAGGCAAACTATGGTGCGGCGAAGATGGGCATGCTTGGGTTGATGAATGTGCTGGCTATTGAAGGTTTGTCGAAAAACATACGAGTGAATTGCCTTGCACCTGCGGCAGAAACAAGATTGATTGGTACGATCCCTGGCCGTGATGTTGACCCGGACAATCCCGACCCGATGCGCCACCCCAGGCTCGTCACACCTGTTGTTCTGCTGATGTGCGCGGAAGACGCGCCAACCGGGCAAACGTTTCATGCGGGTAATGGTCGGTTTTCTCGAAGTGCAACGTTTGTTAACAAAGCCTTGGAGTTCGGTGCAGATGTCACTTTCGAAGACCTGCAGGAAAAGAAAGAGGAGTTAATCGACATGTCCAGCTCTCGTGAGATGTCTGGATTGATTCGCGTCATGCGGCAGTCGAAGAAGTCCTGATGGCGCTCGTTCTTTATGATCATCCGCTTTCTCCCTATGCTCAAAAGGTAAAAATCGCGTTATTGGAGAAGGGCGTTGAATTTGAGGCTCCTTTGCCGGAAGGGCTTGGTACAGGGGCTTCGATTGAAGATTTTATGGCAGCAAGTCCTCGTGGTGAAGTGCCAGCATTGTTAGAAGGGGACGATGTCCGTCTGTTTGATTCCACAATTATGCTGGAATACATCGAGGACAGGTGGCCACAGCCACCACTTCTGCCAACCGGTCCACTTGAGCGTGCCCGGGTTCGTATGATCGAGGATGCTATCGACACCCACGTTGAAGCAATCAGCTGGGGCCTGGCAGAAATTCGATTCTTTGGCCGGGCTTCAAGTGATGTTGCCAATAAGATAGAAGAAAGTGCCGCTGAACAGATTGCTGGCTGGTATCGATGGCTGTCTGGTCAACTGGATGACAGGACCTGGTTTAATGGGAACAGCTTTGGCTGGGGTGATCTGGCAGTTGTGCCGTTCGTAAACAGCATTACACGTTTTGGGTTCGAACCTGTTGGTAAGCTTCGTGACTGGCATGTCCGTGTCAACGAAAGACCAAGCGTGACCGCATGCAGGGAAGCTGCAGAAGAGGCTGCCTTTGATGGACCCAGGTCAGATATCGAGGGATTGAAAGCAGCGGTTGCTTCCGGCGTGTTTAAACGCGAGTACCGTGATCACCGGCTAGAATGGATGATTAAAAGCGGCGGTATATCAGTGGTGCTTGATGGTCTTGACAGGAATAACATCCGATTTACGGATGTCTTTGGGTAACCCGATATCTTCAGGGCGGGATATCACAGACAACCGTTTAAACGCGTGTCAATTGTAGAATATCGATCAATAATTCATTTTAGGCAGCTCATACGGCACCAGCAATGATAGTCAACTGTGAATTGGCAGGCTAGCGAAGCATTACATTAACGCCGAGCCTGAAACCTAACCGGCATGCGGGTTAGGCCAGAGATAAAGTTACTCGGCATCCATTCCAGGTCGCCGTTAATCTCGATATCACTCATTCTGACAAGCACTTCTCTGAGAATCGCGTCGATCTCGAGCCGAGCGAACCACTGACCCAGGCAAACGTGATGTCCGCCACCGAACGCAAGGTGTTTGTTAGGGGATCGCGTGATGTCCAGTTGGTGCGGACTGTCGAATACGTTTTCATCCCGATTCGCGGCACCATAGTAAAGAACGACTTTGTCACCGGCTTTCAGCGATTTTCCGCCAAGTGCTATGTCCTGTTTGACAGTTCGGCGCATGTAGATGACGGGTGATGTCCAGCGCAGTAATTCGTCCCTTGCGCCAGGCAGGTGCTTGTCGACATCCGACTGTAACAATGCAAGTTGCTCGGGATTCTTCAGCAGTTCATACATGCCCGTAGCAACCAGGTTTCGGGTCGTATCTCCGCCTGCATCGATCAGCAGCATGAAGAACAGCAGAAACTCAGCATCTGTCAGTTTCTGCCCATCCACTTCAGCGGCCAGCAGTTTGCTGGCAAGGTCCTCGCCCGGGTTGGCGCGTTTATCATTGATAACACCCTGACCATACTCAAACATCTTCATGACGGCGTTCGCAATGGCATTTTCCGGAAGGGATTCGGGCGCGGAATGAATCACCTCAGTAAGTTTATAAAGCTCGCGGCCATCGTCCAGTGGTAATCCCATTAGATCTGCAATAACGAAGCTAGGCATTTCACCGGCGATCTCAGAGACGAAATCGCATTGATCTCTTTCCATTACCGCATCAAGGATCTTGGTTGCCAGCTCTTCAATGCGCGCGGTGTAGTGTTTTGCGGGGCCCTGGGTGAATTCACGACTGATGAGCTTTCGATAGGCCGTGTGCTCTGGTGGATCCATCATCAGCATCATCTTTGCGTCACCAGAAAAATTAGCCTGCGCGGGGTCGGGGTCCTGGATCATGATGGTCGGCTCAGAAGAAAACACCTTGGCGTTTCTACCGATGTCGTAGACATCTTTGTGTGTTGTTACGGCCCAGAACCCTGATCCCCCTGGTTCCTCATGCCAGAAAACAGGGTCATGTTCCCGAAGCCAGTTGTACTGGGCATGCGGGTGACCGCCCTTGAAACTATCAGGAGAGAGCAGGTCTATTTTCATTTTTCTGGGACCAATGCTGGATTTAGAACACTCTATCACGGCTTTTCGCAGGGTTCAGAGCCTTACATGATGGGGGGAAATTAGGACTACAAATGTCGCCATCGACTATGCCAATGAACGGCAGCAGTTTGGACAGCCTCTGGTAAGTTTCAGACAATTCGCTTTAAGGTCGCGACCGCTGCGACCGAAATCGAGGCTGCAAGGCAGTTGATGTACTAAGTTTGTAAGGTATGGTGAAATGATTCGGATGCTGGACTGCAAAACGTATTCATTGGCCATTAGCAGTAATCGCTCTACGCCGGGCCTTGCTTCAGGTAAACTTCGCTCTCCAGAAATTTAGCATTCCCCGTAAAACTACTATGAGTGAAGTTGCCCCGGAAAACCGGGAAAAAGGTAAGTCCCTTCAACCACTGCGGTCATTGGTGCCGTTTATTGCGCCCTACAAGGGGGTTTTGGCAATTGCCATGGTCGCGCTGCTCATCTCCTCAGCAGCGCTGCTGGCTATGCCGATGGCTGTCCGCAATGTTATTGACCATGGGTTTTCTGTCGAGGATGCCGCGAACGTAGACCGCTATTTTTTCATTCTGCTGGTCTTTGCCCTGGTTATTGGGTTTTTTGGTGCCGCGCGATCCTACTTTGTGAACTGGCTGGGGGAAAGAGTCGTTGCCGACCTGCGCAGTAAGGTCTTTGCGCATGTGATCTATATGGACCCCACATTCTTTGAAACGACAAAAATCGGAGAAGTCCTGTCGCGCCTGACAGCGGATACAACGCTTATCCAATCTGTATCGGGCGTCAGTATTTCAATTGTCCTGCGGTCATCGATTCAGTTTGTCGGTGGCTTGCTGCTGCTGGGTTACACCAACATTAAGTTAATGGGTTTTCTTCTGCTGATCTTTCCACTGATTGTGTTGCCGATTCTTGTCGTTGGGCGATGGTTACGAAGGCTTTCGCGAGATACCCAGGACAGAATTGCTGATGCCAGCGGCCAGGCCGCTGAAATACTCGGGAACGCAGAAACAGTGCAGTCGTTCGCTGCAGAAGGTCTTGAGATAGAGCGATTCTCTGAGGCTATCCAGAAAAGCTTTCGAACAGCTGTCCGGAGAATCAAGGTGCGGGCGCTGTTAACGACGGTTGCGACAGCCAGTGTGTTTGGTGCATTGATCTTCGTGCTGTGGCTAGGAGCGAAAGAGGTACTGGGAGGAACAATATCCGGTGGTGAGCTTGGTCAGTTTGTCTTGTATGCGATGTTTGTTGGTGTTGCCGCAGGGTCCTTAAGTGAAGTATGGGGAGAGGTGCAGCGAGCAGCTGGTGCGATGGAGCGGCTGACGGAGTTATTGCAGATGGAATCGAATATCCGGGCGCCTGCAAACCCTGTCGAGTTACCTAAACCGTGTAACGGTGCAGTCAGTTTTGAGCAGGTAGATTTCAGCTATCCGTCCCGGAAAAACGAATTTGCTATCAAGGATTTCTCACTTGATATCAGGCCAGGTGAACATGTCGCGTTTGTGGGGCCATCTGGCGCAGGTAAAAGTACGGTATTCCAACTGTTACTTAGGTTTTACGACCCGCAGTCCGGTCGGATTTCTATTGATGGTGTAAACATAAATCTTGCTGATCCTCAGGACGTCAGGTCAGCCATGGCGATGGTTCCCCAGGATTGTGTGATCTTTGGTGATAGCGCCGCGGAAAACATTCGCTTTGGTCGTCCCTACACGACCGACACGCAAGTTATCGAAGCAGCTACCGCGGCCTCGGCTCATGGCTTTATTAGTGAGCTTCCCGATGGCTATAAAACCTACCTGGGAGAGAAGGGCGCCAGATTGTCCGGCGGCCAGAAACAGCGAGTTGCGATTGCTCGTGCGATTCTTGCGGATCCAGCCATTTTGCTGCTCGATGAAGCTACCAGCGCCCTGGATGCGGAAAGTGAGCGGTTGGTGCAGTCGGCGTTAGATACATTGCAGAAGAACAGAACCACCCTGGTCATTGCTCACCGACTTGCAACAGTGCTACAGGCCGACAAGATTGTCGTCCTGGATGCCGGCAGGATCCTTGATGTAGGCAGCCATAGTGAACTTGTGACCCGCAATGCAATCTATGCGCAGATGGTCGAATTACAGTTCGGAGAATCTGCTATTCCGGCGAAAGTGCGCTCAACAGGCACCACCTGATAGGTTTTGACCTGTGACTGATCTTGAGAGAGACATTTGCTCCGTCAGTCCAGGCGCTTTTTAATTCGTTCAAAAGTACTGGAGCGCTCGTCCGTAGCAGCGGTAAGGATTTCTTGCATAACAACACTAATATGATCAATCTGAACTCTGGCTGCTTTGATCGAGGTCAATCTCCAGCGGTTAAGCTGGGGATGTTTTAAGGCTCCTCGAATGACACCCGGAAATAGAGCGAGTAGCATTCCCATAAGAGGTGAACAATGACAAAACCCATAGCCGTGGTGATTGGCGCCACGTCCAAGTGGCAATCTGATGGTCGCAATACCCGAATGGTCCACGGTGGCAACATCCCTGATGACGAATTGCCGCTATCGATACGGTGGGGAGTAGGGGGCGCCATAGCGCTGAAATTTGCCCGCGAGGGTTTCCATGTAGTGCTGACCACAAGAAGCAAGCCCAATGCTTCGGCGCTGGAGGCGGCGATATATTCTGAGGGGCTTGACTGTATGACAGTGGAGCTGGACCTTGAGTCCGATGATTCGATTTCAACTGCCTTCGAGACAGTCAGGAGCGAATTGGGTGATCCGGAAGTTGTGGTACTGAATGCCGGTTACCTGGAAGGCAGGGATCTACCTCCAGAAATGGAGCTGCTCGAAAACATGCCAGTCGAGCTTTTTGAAACAGCACAAAACATATCGAGCCGGGGTCCATTTCTGGTGGCAAAGGAAATATTGCCTGCGATGAGGAAGCGCGGTCAGGGCTCTTTCCTGATCACAAACAATGCCGCTTCTCTGAGGGGCAGGAAGCGACGGACCGGTGAGTCGCTCTACTACCCAAGAGTTATGATGCGCACCCTGGCGCAGGTGTTAACGGAAGAGTATTCAGAGTTCGGCGTTCACGTTGCCAATGTCGTCGTCGATGGATTGATCGATTCTCCAGGGACTCGCGCTTTGCCCATGGCGCAGTCGAAGCCTGAAATGATTATCAATCCGGCGGCAATTGCTGATGCATTTTACTATTTGCATACCCAGGACAGGTCCTGCTGGACACACGAATTGCAACTGACACCTTTCTCCACTCGCCCCAGTTTTTAACTGCGGGTTTTATTTTATGACTGTTAACTTATGACTGTTAGCTTATGAGAACGGATTCGAAGGAAGACGCCAGGCTAAAAGCGCTGACAGATGTAACGCTTGTAGGGGCGGCAGTGGACCTTGTGCTGGGAGTACTTAAGATATTTCTCGGCGTCGTGGAAAATTCGCAGGCACTTGTCGCTGATGGGATTCATTCAATATCCGATCTCGTCACAGACGGCATGGTGCTGGTGGCGGTCAGGCAAGGTAATAAAATGGCTGATGAGGATCACCCTTATGGCCATGCCCGGATCGAAACGATCACCACAGTCTTGCTGGCACTCGCGTTGTTTCTTGTTTCGCTTGGTATCGTGGATAACGCCCTGGATGTTTTGTCCGAGCCAGGCAGGGATGTGACTCCGGGGTGGATTGCCCTGTCGGTCGTCTTGGTGTCGGGGCTTAGTAAGGAATACATCTATCACTTCACGATGAAAGTGGCGAAATTGCATCAATCTCCCATTCTTGAGGCTAACGCCTGGCACAGCAGAACCGATGCGTTTTCATCAGTGATGGTGTTCGTGGGTATCGCCGGGGCGATGTTGGGATTACCAGAGCTGGATGCGCTAGCGGCGATTGGTGTCGCTGTCATCATCGCCAAGGTTGCCTGGGACCTGGGTGCGCCCAGTGTGCAGGAACTGGTAGACAAAGGGATGGACCGGTCTTATCTCGACGACCTGGAGGATGCCGTTGGCAAGACCCACGGTGTTAAGGGGTTTCATGCCTTAAGAACGCGTCGGATGGGTGCGAGTGTTTTGGTTGATGTACATATTGCTGTCGATTCGATGATTACAGTTTCCGAAGGTCATCAGATTGCGGAGCAGGTGAGGTTTGGTCTGACGGAACAGTTCCCTGAGATCAGTGACGTTGTCGTCCACGTGGATGCTGAGGATGATGTGTTTGATGATACGTTGCCAGATAGAGCTGAGTTGTTGCGGCTCCTGGAGCAATGCTGGGAGGAGTATTCGCCAGCACAGAATATCCTGAGGACGAACCTGCACTACCTGAACGGGTCTATCAGGCTGGAAGTCTGCTTGCCGCTCACCCTTGTGAGTTCACCGGCTGCGGCACGTGAGATAGCAGATAAACTTAAGCGCCGTGCTATGGAGTTTGTCCCGCAAATCACCCAGGTTCAGGTGTTGTTTGCCGCCGATGATGATTAAGAAGGAAGCGAATCAACCTGCAGAGATCAATCTAATTGACCGGGTATCGTGAGCCCCGTCCTTGATTAGACGATCGACAAGCCTCCATCAACCGGAAGAGATACGCCGGTAATGTAACCCGCTTTGTCCGAGGCCAGGAATGCCGCAGCGTGAGCGACGTCCCAGGCACTTCCCATTTTTCTGCCGAGTGGCACTAACCTGTCCCGCTCTGCGATAACTTCATCCCTCGGTTTGCCCGATTGAACCCTACCTTCGACCGCCATGGGCGTATTCATCAAACCAGGAAGAATGACATTGGCTCGAATGCCGTATCTGGCGTTACTGGCGGCAAGCTGCTCCGTGAGTGCTATGACCGCTGCCTTGGTGGTTTTGTAGCCAATTAACGGGAAAGGCTTAATTGCAGCCAGAGACGAGATATTAATGATAACCCCTGAGCCAGCTTCTCTCATATGAGGTAGCACATGTTTGCTGGTGAGGACCATCGAACGAAGGTTGATAGCCACCATGTTATCGAAGCCTTCGGGGGTTATTTTTTCAACGCTTGCATCCTGGCCTGCAATGCTAACGCCGACATTATTGTGCAGGATGTCGATTCGCCCCCATTTCTGCACGACCGCACTGACGAGATTCTTGATTCCGTCTTCATCACGGACATCCAACTCGTAGGCAAATGCCTCAAAACCTTCGGCGACAATCAGTTTGACCGTTTCTTCTGCGGACGACAGAAGCCTGTCTGCGACAGCTACCTTGGCTCCTTCGCGGGCGAATAGAATCGCGGTTGCCCGCCCATTCCCTATGGTTTCACCCGGTGTCTGTCCGCCGCCCACGACGATAGCGACCCTGTTTTCCAGGAGTAGTTTGTTTTCCAGCGGCACTTTTATCTCCCACATTGATGGTGATGGATAGCTTACACCGAAAAAAGGCTTTGTATCGCTTCTGAATATAAGTACTATGGTCATGACCATGGTCATATAAGAAGTGGATATGAAAACAATCAAAGCTTCCGAATTCAAAGCCAAGTGCCTCAGCCTGATGGATGACGTGGCGCAATCCGGCGAAGAGATTGTCGTCACAAAGAATGGCAAACCTGTTTCCAAGCTTGTTCCCATTAAAAGCAAACCACGTGAGGTCTACGGGCTACACAGGGGGATGTGGCAGTTGATGGATGAACTGGTTGAACCAGTCAATGAGAATTGGGATGGAGACTGAAGGTACAGAGTGTTTTAGATCGCCAGGAAAATGTCTAGGTTTCTGATGATCTTGTTAGATACCCACATACTGGTCTGGCTGGACCAGGGTTCGGAGCTCCTTGGAAAAAGAGCGCGCCGGATGATTGAGCAGTCGCACCAACAAGAAGAGGTCGCTATTGCATCCGTTTCCTTCTGGGAAATTGGTATGTTAATCGAAAAGGGACGTCTCGCATTTGAGGGGTCACTGACTGAATGGAGAGTGTCGCTGCTCAATAGTGGATTTGTTGAACTACCTGCTGATGGCAAGGTAGCGCTCGCTGCAGCGAGTCTGAAGGGATTTTCAGGCGACCCTGTCGACGGATTGATTTTCGCAACCGCGCTGAATCAGGAAGCGAAATTAGTGACTGCTGATGAGCGTTTGTTAGGTCATCGCGGTCTGAAAACTGTTAACGGATTGATTTAAACCTGCCGAGGAAGCAATGAAAGTCATTGTATTTAGTTTGTTGATGTTTATACCGCTGGTATCCGGTGGAACGTCAGGGTTTCCTCTGGAGCTGATGGAAGCCACCGATATCCAGGACATTGAGCGTCTGGATTACGAGGTTGTTAGACTCAACGCGAAGATCAAGCAGTGCGCCGCGGCGGGCCTCGCGCCGGCGATAGAGTGTCACTGCTTCTATCCCAATAAGCTTGCATCCGCTATTAATGTTTATCAGACGGTGCTCAAAAAACACCCTGACTGGGAGAACCGAGCGGTTCTTTGGTGGGATAGCGCAAGAACGATGCCTTCAAACCTTCATTTGGGAGGTTTAAAACTCACGATTGAGAAACCCTGCCAGAATCTGGTCAGTCTATGACCGTATTGCGGCTATCGTTTTCGCTCGTTCAGCGATAAAACTGTAATACTTAACTGGATCTTTAAGGCGAGTTATTTGGGGCGGCTCTCCATCAGCAGATTTACGACCGCTGTTTTGGTGCCTGAATACATTGGGTCGGCAGGCATTGGTGCAAGTGACGCGGTTGATGCAGTGTTAATAATGATGCCGCCACCCCTGCGTTGTGCCTGCGTTGTTGTGAATAATATCAAGGCCACCTAATGTCGATTCAGCTTCTTCAAAGAAAGCGGTCAGGGCGGTAGCGTCGGTGACATCTACCTTGCAAAAAACGGCCTTTGTTCCTTTTTGCTCGATAATGTTCGCCGTGTCTGTCAGCCCTTTTTCATCCAGGTCAGCCAGAGCAATGCCAGCGGCTCCGGCATCCGCCAGTGCAAAGGCGGTAGCCTGTCCGATGCCAGCTGCGGAGCTTGTAATCAGGGCGTTCTTGCCTTTTATTTCCATGCTCAGATCCTGTTCAACAAAAATGGAACGTGTTATAAAAGTTGATTATCTAAACGGGGCACTGGCCATGGCGCTATACGACAACTTATTCGAGCCATTAACGATTGGTCCAACCAGGTTAAAAAACCGAATCGTTCGCTCTCCCCATGGAACAGGGCTGGCTGGAGAGGACCTGATCTCGTACCACGAAGCGCGGGCAAAAGGTGGTGTTGCGATGTCGACTATCCAGGCGACTGGCATCCATAAGAGTGCGCCTCAGGGAATCCCGCTACATACGGACGCTTGCAAACCGTTCCTGACTGAGATTGCCGACAGGATCAGGCCCCATGGAATGAAGCTCTTTATCCAGCTTTACCATCCCGGTGCCGGGATGCAGGGCATGCCGGAAAATTGGTCGGCCAGTGCCGTACCTAATCCCATGGCAGGGGTCATGCCGGTTGAGATGACCAAGGCCATGATTGATGATGTTGTCGGATCGTTTGCCCTGGCGGCGGCCAGAGTCAGAGACTGCGGTCTTGACGGCATTGATATCCATGCTTCCAGTGGTTACCTCATACACGAGTTTCTTTCACCTGCGCTGAACAAGAGAACGGACGAATATGGCGGCAGTCTTGAGAATCGAATGCGGTTCATGTTTGAAGTGGTCGAGGCTGTTCGAGCTGAAGTGGGTGATTCGGTTGTTGTAGGGGTTCGTTTGCCGAACGAGGATTATGTGCCGGGTGGTCTGACGGCAGATGTCAATGCAGACATTGCCAGGGCGGTTGATCCTGTTGCGGATTATATTTCGCTGCATATGGGCGCCTACTGGCGATTTCATAAACTGATTGCACCGTCTGACGAACCGCTGGGGGTCGAGATGCAGGCCAACAGTGTGATTAAACCCTTCATCACCAAACCTACCATGGTCACTGGTCGTATCATGACGCTTGATCACGCGAGCGCCATTGTGGCCGGTGGTGAGGCAGATATGGTTTCCATGGTTCGTGCCCTGATTGCAGACCCAAACCTTGTTAACAAGGCTCGTAACCGAGAGGAGAACACAATACGTCCCTGCATCGGGACTAATATGGGGTGTGTCGGCCAATTAATGTCAGGTGGCCGGCTGGGATGTGTTGTTAACGCTTCTGCGGGAAAGGAACAGATACTGACGTTTGAACCTCGGGACAGGGTAAGCCAGCCGAAGAAGATTCTGGTGGTAGGCGGTGGTCCCGCGGGCATGGAGTTTGCCAGGACTGCGGCGTTGCGTGGTCATCAGGTTGAGCTCCATGAAGCGATGAAAACGCTGGGTGGCCAGGTTGTCATGGCGAGGTCCGCCCCTAAACGCGGTGACATTGGCACCATAGTAGATTGGTTAGCAGAGGAATTGGAGACGCTGGGGGTTGATGTTCATTTGAATTCTTACGTCGACGAAGAGCTGGTTTCCCAGATCGCGCCAGATGAAATTGTTCTGGCGACGGGAACAACTCCGCGCACCGACGGTATGCAACAGGCAACACCGGCGAGCGAAATACCCGGGTTTGATCTCCCGCATGTCTACTCATCCTGGGACCTGCTCGGGTTTGGGGATATTACTCACATTGAGGGACCAGCGCTGGTATATGACGATACCGGAACATTTGAAGCTATCTCGATTGTTGATATTTTGTTGGAGAAAGGGGTGCACGTCACCATGGTATCCAGAAATGACTCAGTCGGTGCCAGGCTTAACTATCCGCCTGTGACTGCGGGCGCTGCAAGAGAACGGCTGTATTCTGGTGATTTTGATTTTGTGGGTTCGCATCACGTGCTTGGGATTAATAAGAGCGAAGTTGAAATAGGGGTCCTGTTTACAGAACGAAGCCGTAAGATTCCGGCGAAGACAGTGGTATTTGTCGGCTTCAATGAGCCGAGTCGAGAGCTCTGGCAATCACTTCAGGGAAATGGGCCGCCATCGCACATGATCGGTGACGTCCGAGGCAAGAACAGCATCCTGACCGCGATCCACGCGGGAAATGAACTTGGCAGGAGTATCTGACAGTGAAAATCCTGACCGCGGTGCAACAGCAGAGGCGGGAGCGTATTCTTCTTAGCGCGAGGGACCAGTTGTCCCAGTTAGGATATGAAGGCCTGAACATGCGCGAGCTTGCTGTGATTGCAGATGTATCGACATCTACCCTGTACAACCTTTACCAGAGCAAGGACACATTGATACTTGCTGCGCTTGAAGACCAGCTGGCAGATATCAACACGGTGGTTGCTGAAACTAACACGTCGGGTCTTGGTCGTTTTCTGGCGCGCGTCGAGGCGGTCGCTGATCAGATTGTAGAAACGCCTAAGTATGCGGAAGCGATGGGCAAGATGTTGTTCGGTGCAGATGCCCATGACCCGATCGTTCAGCTGCTGATTGGGGCGTCGTTATCTTTCAACAGGGAAGAACTTGCTGAAATGGCTGGTTGCGGTGAACTTCGACAAGAAACAGACAGAAATTTTCTGGCCCGATCGCTTTCTTCAACAGGGTGGTCAACGGTCCTGATGTGGATGAAAGGCTATGTCGCTTTGCATGATTTCAAGCAGGAGTATGTGAGAAACGCTGTCACAATGATGTTGCCGTATGTCACCCAAGCCGCCGAAGTGAGATTGCGACAACTCCTTTAATTACATAGTTAGGTAATGACCTTTTTCGATCGAAGTACTTCAAGATCCGCTTCGGTCAGGTTGAGCATTTCAGTTAGTACCTGGTTTGTATCCTGGCTAAGGTCATGTACATCATGAATCTCCGGTGGAGGGATGTCCTTGAAACGGATCGGTGTCTGGAATTGGGAAATTTTTCCGATCTCCGGGTTATCACGTTTCAATAAGGACCCCCGCGCCAACATATGTTTGTCTTGAAGTGATTCCGGAATAGTCTGGACGGGTGCGCAGATCACACCATTTTCCTGGGTTATCCTGAAAATATCTTCTCGGGTGTGTTGACCGGTCCACGCATTAACAATGCGATCAACCTCATCGATATTAGTGCTGCGAGATTTCATGTTAACGAACCGCTCGTCTTCGACCAGCTCTGGTTGACCCATTGCATTGCACATCTTCAGCCAGTGACCTTCCCGGATACAGATAATGGCAACGTGACCATCCAACGCCCGGTACACATTGTAGGGTGCAATCGCTTTTGAGGGATGTCGGCTGCCTGACCTGGGTAGTTCATGCCCGACACTGTAGTAAGAGCCGATGACTGTAGACAGGGTAGGGAAGACGCAGTCCTGCATAGAGATATCGACCGTTGCGCCAACACCTGCTTGTTGTCTCGAATACAGGGCAGTAACGATTCCGCTGTATAAGTGGACACCGGCGAGGAAATCAACAAACGCAGCGGGAGTTTTAAGCGGTGGCCCACCTTCTTCGCCAGTGCTGCTCATCACACCCGACATGGCTTGCAGTGTAATGTCCATCCCCAGGTAATCCTTGTAGGGTCCTTCCATAGAGCCGTAGCCGGTGCCCATTGCGTAAACCAGTTGGGGATTAAGCGCTCGCAGATGTTCTGATCCCAGGCCATATTTCTCCATGGTACCCGGGGCAAAATTCTGCACAAGAACATCCGCTTTCATTACCAGCTGTTTGATGATGTCCTGTGCTTCAGATGTTTTGATGTTCAGCGTAATGCATTCCTTATTGGCATTCAGGCTGGAGAATGGGTAGGTGGCGGCGGTCGCCCTGCCGCGGGCTCGTAGCGTTTCCCCTATCAGGGATTCAATTTTAATCACCCTGGCACCGGCTTGTGCGAGCAGGAAACCGCAATAGGGCCCGTTGTAAACCTGGCCAAAATCCAGGACCGTAATGCCAGTAAGGGGTTGCTGGTTCATTTCTAATTTGCTCCTTCAACAAAAAGGCCCTGTAAACAGGGCCTTTTATTATTACCAGTATCTGGCGTTACATCTGCATTGATTTGATTTCTACAAACTCAGCCAGTGCATGAGGACCTAGCTCCCGGCCATTGCCGGATTGCTTGTAACCACCGAATGGTGCGTTTATGTTGAAGCCGCCACCGTTAACTGACACCTGGCCAGTACGGATTTGTTTAGCAACGCGTTTCGCACGATCAGGGTCACCAGACCACACAGCGCCAGCCAGACCAAAAATGCTGTCGTTGGCGATGTCGATGGCTTCTTGCTCAGTGTCATAAGGAAGGATGGCAAGCACCGGGCCGAAGATCTCTTCCTGGGCGATAACCATATCGTTTCTGACATCAGAGAAAACCGTTGGCTGGACAAAGTAACCAGTGTTACGTCCTTCTGGAGGAGTTGTTCCTCCTGTGACCAATGTCGCGCCTTCATCGATACCTTGTTGGATGTAATTTTTGACGGTATCGAGCTGAGCTTTGGAGGAAACCGGACCCATGGTGACGCCTTCTTCAAAGGCGCCGCCGACTTTTGCCGCTTCGACCGCCGCTTTAGCCGCTGCAACTGCTACATCCTGCATGGCACGTGGGACAATAAGTCTTGAAAGGGCAGCACATACCTGACCGCTATTCAGGCAGATACCACCACCGGCAGCACCGGCAGCTTTAGCAACATCGGCGTCGTCGAGTACAATAGAGGCTGACTTGCCACCGAGCTCAAGGCCAACTCGTTTCACAGTTTGAGCTGCCAGTTGTCCTACTCTTTGGCCGGCTTCTGTAGAACCCGTCAATGAAACCATGTCCACGTCAGGGTGAGTACACATTGTCTCGCCGATGGTACGGCCAGGTCCTGTAACAAGATTAAACACACCTGCAGGGAATCCACACTCCTCCATTAATTGTGCGAAGTAATAAGCCGTTAGGGGAGTATCTGAACTGGGCTTCAGTACCATCGTGCAGCCTGCAGCGAGTGCTGGCATTACCTTGGCAACAATCTGGTGAAGCGGGAAGTTCCAGGGTGTGATAAATGCGCACACGCCGATAGGTTCCTTGACGATCACCGAGTTGCCCAGTTGTTCTTCTTTTTCCATCTCGAACGGAACGTCAACGTAGGAACTCACGACACCAACACCCATGCCGCCGTGTACGGCGATACTGGTTTGCAGAGGCGTACCCAGTTCGAGTGCACAGAGCTCACCGATCTTGGCCATGTTTGCGGTAACTTTTTCAGCGAGTTTTTTGATCAGTGCTGAACGATCTGCTGCTGAACTTTGTCCCCAGGTCTTGAAGGCTTCTTTTGCGGCAGCGATAGCAGCGTTGATGTCGTCGTCGTTTCCGCTGGGTACTTCACCACAGATTTCTTCGGTGGAAGGATCTATTACTTTTAGTGTGTCTTTGCTGTTGGGTGCGACCCATTGGCCGTTAATGTAGAGCTTGTCATGTGTAATCATGTGTCGCCTCGGTTTGCCGATGATAAGAAAATTGAACCAGGGATAAAATCATACCTGACTGTTTTGCGCAACGTGTTTAATCCTGCTGCTTACACCCGTTCGATGATGATGGCGGGTGCCATACCGCCGCCGGTACACATCGTGATAAGCGCTGTGTTCAGGTCGCGTCGCTCAAGCTCATCCAGTGCCGTGCCGATCAGGATTGACCCGGTCGCACCGATTGGATGACCCAGCGCCATGGCGCCGCCATTGACGTTCACCTTCTCAGGGTCCAGTTTCAGGTCCCTCATGAACTTGGCTGCAACCACAGAAAATGCTTCGTTGACTTCAAACAGGTCAATATCATCAGCCGTCATACCCGCTCTTGCCAGAACCTTGTTAGCTGCGGGACCTGGTTCGTTCAGCATCAGCGTAGGGCTTCCACCTACTGTGGCGATTGCCCTGACCCGTGCTCTTGGTTTCCAGCCAACCCTGGCTGCGTATTCCTTTGAAGCCATGATGATCGCTGCTGCACCATCTACGACACCGGAGGAGTTACCTGCGTGGTGGATGTGGTTAATATTCATGTCCGGATAGGCTCGTTTGACGAGTTGGTCAAAGGTCTCGCCTGTTTCGTCGATCGCCACCTGCATGAACTTGTCAAAGACCGTGTCTAACTTGGCCAATGATTCCATTGTGGTACCCGGGCGAGGAAACTCTTCAGCTTCCAGGGCAATGGAGCCGTCTTCGTTCCGAACCTTGATCAGACTCTTATCGAAATAACCGTTATCGATGGCGTGCTTTGCACGCTTTTGGCTTTCGACGGCCAATGCATCGACATCTTCACGAGTAAACCCATCAAGCGTGGCAATCATGTCCGCGCAGATACCCTGGTGGGGTTGAGCATGAAGGTTTCGAAGGTGCAGATTGCTGCCATCAACGGTGCGGTTCTTATCCGCGCGTGGAACCGTTGGTGTGTAGGACATCATTTCCACACCACCGGCAACGCAAAGATCATCCATGCCGCTCATCAAATTTGCTGCTGCGATGTTGACGGAGGTAATACCTGACCCGCAGAAACGGTCCAGCGTCATGCCACAGGCTTTGTCGCTCCAGCCAGCATCAAGTGCTGCCATCCGGCCAACGCAGGATCCCTGCTTGCCAATCTGGGATGAACAGGCAACAACGACATCATCAATTTCTTCTGTGTTCAGGTCGTTTCGGTTGCCGATTTCTTCGAATACCTGGGCGAGTAATCTGCCCGGATGGAATTCGGTGAGCGCACCTTTACCGGCCTTGCCGATGCCTCGGGGTGTGCGAGCTGCGTCAATGATGTAGGCGTCTGCCATGATCTGTTCCTCTGTTTATATGAAAGTGTCTGGTGGTGAGTATGGGCATTTGTAAAAGTGACCTAAAAGTAACCTATTGTAAGGTGGTTTAGGTCTGAGAACCAAACTCGCCGCGTTCCTGTACAAATGGCTATTAGGCGCCATAAAGGGTCGAAATGGCGTCTGGGTGGCGGTTGAATGAAGGGATATAGGCGCTAGAATCCCCTCCCACCGAATGATGACAAATATTGAGCTACCAATGACGGAGTTAAGAGTCCTGCACGAATCGACTGTGCAGCCAGAGGAGATAGACGCTCTGGGTCATATGAACGTGCGCTATTACATGACCAGGGTGGATCAGGCGAACCGGTCTATGCTGGCAGAAATGGGTATCCAGGAAGAGCCGGGCAAGGCCATCCGGCGACTGGACACCTATACACGATTTCACCGAGAACAATTTGCCGGTGCCACGCTGCATACGCTCGGCGGCTTGATTGCGGTTGCGGGATCAGATGAGTCACGGGAAGTGAATGGTTATTTTGAAATCCGGAATCCCGATAATAACCAGGTTGCTGCCTCTTTTATCCTGCGAAGTTGTCTGATTGATGTCTCCAGCCAGCAGGTTCTGGATATTACCGCCAACAGCGTCAATAACGACACCAGCGAATACAGAGTGTTGGTGCCCGAGCATGGGATGCCAAGATCTTTGTCTTTAAACGATCCGGCAAGGATCTCGCTTGAGGAACTGGAAGCAGTCGTCGGAGATGATCCGACCCCCGGTATGATGAGCGGTCGGCGAAAGAATGTGGTTCATGCCGATGATTGCGACTCCGATGGAAGGCTGCGCGAAGAAGTGGACCTGATGTTCGTCCTGCACCGGCCTACCACAGGCGACGAGAACGAACTTGGCGGGCCTCCGGTCATGCGTGATTCCGAGGGGCGCCGGTACAGTTGGGCGATGATTGAGACCCGTAGCGTGGTCTGGCACAGGCCGATGGAGGGTGAGATTGTTCTTTCCATCGGTGCTGATATTGCCAATGGAGAAAAATGGCGACAATCACGGCGTTGGATGTTTGCTGAAAAAACAGGTTTACTACTGGGAATCAGTGATTCGGTCGGCCTGTGTATTGATCTTGATGCGCGTCGGTCGATCCCTATGCCATTGGACGTGATAGAGGCTATTGAGCGCACCAGCCTGCCGCAATTTGCCTGAGTACCCTGCGATGACCATGCAAGTCGAAAAACTGGACGCAACCTTCGGTGCTCGAGTGACCGGGGTCGCACTCGGCTCGATCAGTGATACAGATTTCGATCAAATTTATGATCTCTGGCTTGAACATGCGCTTCTCGTTTTTCCGGCACAACACCTGATGAAGGATGAACAAAAGGCGTTCGCTAATCGATTTGGTGAACTTGAATTTGAGTTGTCACCCATTGGCAACGTTAAAAAAGATGGCTCGCTTCGAGCCAATGATGAATCCGATAGTGTTGTGCAAATACTGAAAGGAAATGAGGGCTGGCACTACGACAGCACCTATGTGGAAGTTCAGGCGCTCGCCACGGTGTTTACGGCGCACCATGTTCCCTCAAAAGGTGGACAGACAGGCTGGGCCGACATGCGGGCAGGCTACACAGCACTTGATGCCGACCTGAAGACAAAAATAGAAGGATTGAGTGCTTATCATTCCCTTTATCATAGCCAGCGCAAGATAGGCCACGATCCAAAAACCGGCAGTGGATATGGCTTCGACGACCAGGAACCGCCGCTTCGACCGCTGGTGAAAATCCATCCGGAGACAGGCGTTCCGGCATTGCTGATTGGCCGGCATGCTTATGACATAACAGGATTAGCCGAGAAGGAATCGGAAAAACTGTTACGGGAGCTAACTGATTTTGTCTGCCAGGCGCCCAGGCTCTATCTTCACAGCTGGACGGTAGGCGATGCGATTTTGTGGGATAACCGATGCCTCATGCACCGCGCCTATCCCTGGGATTTTTCTGAAGCGAGAGAGATGTGGCTGGCACGAATTGCCGGAAACCCGGAAACCGAATCAGGTAGTACGGTGTCTGCCTAGGCTGGGCGGATGCGAGAACCAAGCGCTATTCGGTAAAATACCGGAACCGCGATCAGTGTCAGTAGCGTCGCAAACATCAAGCCACTCATGATACACACCGCCATTTCCCGGAAGAAGGCGTCGGTTAACAAGGGAGACATTCCAAAAATAGTTGTTAGTGCGGCGAGCATCACAGGCCGGAGGCGACTCAGGCTTGCCAACATCATGGTCTCTAATGTGGGGGTGTCCTCCGCCAGTCGTTTATCTATCTCATCGACCAGCACGATGCAGTTTTTAATCAACATGCCTGAAAGACTTAGGATCCCCAGAAATGAGGGAAACGTCAGCGGCAGGTCAGTCACCAGTAAGCCTATGGCGACGCCGCAGATAGTCATGGGTACAGTCAGCCAGATAACGATGGGTTGCTTTAGCGCGCCGAACATAAGGATGGTGATAAAGAACATGAGCGCAAACGCCGTTGGCATGCGTTTTCCGAGTGATTCATTAGCCCTCTTGTTGTTTTCAAACTCACCTCCCCATTCCCGGACGTAGCCTGGAGGGAGTTTTAGGGTTTCTACGTCCTCTTTGATTTCCCGGAAGAACTGATTGACGTTGTGTCCGATAGGGGGATTAGCCTGTACGGTAATTGTTCTGATTCGATCGCGCCGAAAGATAGTGGTGTTTTCAGGTTCTAAACGGAATTCGCTCACGATCTGGGTGATCGGAATAAACTTGCGTTGAGTGGCACTCCAGACCTGCCGATCCCGTAGTCCGCGTAAATCAATGCGTTCGGTATCAGGTGCACGAGCGATAATAGGCACGAGTTTGTCGTCGTCCCGAATTAATCCAATCTGTATGCCGTGCGTGTTGTAGGCGAGAGACTTCGCAAGATCATTTCTGGAGATTCCCGCAAGCCTGGCATTCGCCTCATTAAATTGGGGGGCCAGTTGCAGTGATTGCGCTCTCCAGTCGGTCTTCCGGTCGATCAGGTTGTGTTTCAGGTAAACACCGAGTGTCTGTTCCGCGAGTTGCCTTAGGACAATGGGGTCTGGGCCAGAATATCGCATCTCAATTTTTGAGCCCTTGCCGGGTGCAAACTCCGCTCGGGTGATCTGCACTTCTGCGTCCGGTCGGTTATCTGAGAACAATGCTTTCACCGTGCTCATCTGATCATTTAAATAATTGACATCCTTTGATTCGACAATAAGCAGCGCGTAGGCCGAGTTCGGTTGTTCGGGTTGAGACATCGCAGTAAACCTGGGTGAGCCCCTGCCGATGAAACTCACCGTTTTAGTCACGCCTTCAACAGCGAGTATTTCTGACTCCATTTCCGCTAAATCCCGTGAAGTCATTAGTATGTCGGTTCCCTCGGGCAAGCGATAATCAACATAGAAAAGCGGTGTATTGTTAGTCGGGAAGAAACTCGTTTTTACCAATGTCATTGAAAATAGGCCCGCACCGGTAATAGCGACGATCATGATTGTGGTGAGCCATGCGCGGCGCAGCGCGAAGCCAATCAGGATCTGATAGGCCCTGAAGTACCAGGCGTCATACAGTCGATCTTCCGATACTGGTTCCGTCGATTTCAATAGAATGTTGCCTAACAGTGGCACGATAGTGACTGCCAGCAACCAGGAAAGCAGTAAGGAGATTGCTACCACCTGGAATAGGGAGACTAGAAAATGTCCACTATTATCATCAGACAGGCTGATGGGAGCGAAAGCCAGGATGCCGATGATAGTGGCACCAAGGAGCGGATATTGGGTCCGCGACACAGACTGGATTGCAGCATTCTTTGGGGTTAAGCCGCGGCGCACTCCGACAACCATCCCTTCGGCGATAACAATGCCGTTGTCCACCAGCATGCCCATCGCGATCATAAGCGCGCCCAGTGAGATGCGTTGCAATTCGATATCCAGCACCCACATAATTTCGATTGTTCCCATGACGGTCAGGAATAAAACGACACCGACCACAGTGCCTGCCCGCCAACCCATGAAAAGATTCAGGGCGAGTATGACGGTGAATACAGAGATCCCGAGGTTCTTAACAAAATCGCTGATGGCCTGTTCTACTACTGTGTGTTGTTTGTAAATGGGTTCAATGCTGACGCCGATTGGAAGTTGCTCAGCGAGGTGCAGAATCTTTTGGTCAACCTCTTCGCCAACAGCGACGACATTCTGGCCCGGTGTCACCGAAACAGAAAAAGTGAATATCTGTTCACCATTCAGCCTGACGATTTCAAAGGGTGCTTCCAGCGAACTGCGGGTGACATTGGCAACGTCACCAAGCCGAATCATCTCTGTGGAGCCGGGGGTGCCGATTTTCATTTCCTTAAGTTCATCGACACTTCCAATGGCGGAAGGTTGCGCTATTCGCAGTCGCCGACCATCAAACAGTGCAGATCCAGCGCCGACAACCTGATTTTCGAAAAAGATTTTCCCTGCGATATCATCGATGGAAAGACCTAGTCTGGTGAGCCTGTCTTCATCAATTTCAATATAGATCGCCTCGAACGGTAGGCCATTAGTGCTGACCTTGGCGACGTTAGGAACAAGTTTAAGCTGCTTGGAAAGTTCCTTTGCGATGTCATGGAGTTCAGCGTCCGAGTAATCTGGCGCTTTAACAGCATAAAGTATGCCGTAGACATCACCGAAGTCGTCCTCAACCAGAGGAGTATCAACGCCCGGGGGTAATCGCATCTGGGCTTCGGAGACGCGCCGCCTCAGCTCATCATAGATCTGGGCAGTTTCACCAACGCCAAATTCTTCGCGCAGTTCGACCTGTATTTCGGACCTTCCCGGAACAGACTTTGATACTAATCTTAAGATCGAAGGAAGCTCTTGTAGTGCGTTCTCTATCTTGTCAGTCACCTCTTGCTCGACTTCTTCAGCAGAAGCGCCTGGATATGTGGTGATGATGTAAGCCCACTTGATAGGGAAGTCAGGGTCTTCCAGGCGCCCAACGTTTTCTATCCCGTGGATTCCTCCGAACAGGCAAGCAAGCGCCAGGATCCAGCCGTAGATAGGTCGGTTAACAATGAACTGGGCCAGGTTCATCATTGCAGGGGTCGTACCTGCATGCCTTCCTGAAGTTGGCTGCCACCAGCCACTACAATTTGATCGCCGACCTGAAGGCCGTTGGTCACCGGAACACCTGCTTGGGTGGGGGTGCCAGATTCGATCACGCGGCGACTCACGATTTGGCTTTCAGGGTCAAAGACCCAGACAGCGAGTTTGTTATCAGGCGTAGGTGTCAGTGAAGAAGACGGCAAGAGAATTGTCGCGTCGCTCGTTCGTTGCATTTTGATTTTTGCCGACGCAGTCATACCAGGCAACAGATTCAGTCCTTCGGGATTTTCCATCACGAATGACACTTCATATGTCTGGGCGAGTGACTCGGCCTCGCCCCGGTTTTCATAGTAGGAGACGTCGAACTGTTTCCCGGGTGCAAAGGAAAACTCTACCCAGGCTCGAAGTATTTCCTTTGGGTCTGAGGTGGCAATAAGGTTTTCGGGAATATTCATGATGACCTGTAGCCTGGTCAGGTCATGTAGCTTTACGATGGGCGTGCCCGGGGTAACGTTGACGAAAGTGTCAAAGTATCTTCGCGATACGTAGGCCTCGAACGGCGCGTATATCCGGGTATCGCTCAGCTGTTCCTGTGCTTTGTTCAGGCGAACTCTTTGAAGCTCATAGTTGGATTGGGCGTCTTCTACCGCAGATTTTGCGATGCCGTTTTCGGCCAGTACCTTGCGCTTTCGGGTTAGGTCCTGGGCGGCGAGTTTAAGCTGGATCTTGGCTTCCTGGACAGCGAGTTGGAATTCGGTTGGGTCCAGAGCCGCTATCATTGAGCCTGCCTCGATGCTTTCACCTTCCCGGACAGGCATTTCGTGCAGTGGGCCACCGACCTCGAATGAAAGATCAATTGACTGTAAGGCTTCAAGCCGTGCAGTGAAGTTGTATTGAACACCTTCAGCCTGGCTCGTTACAGTCATCAGCTTTGCGGGTCTGATGTTTTGTAAAACGGGTTCAGGTGGGGCTCTATCCAAACAACCGACGAGCATAAGAACCAGGGCAACGCCGATGATGTGCTTCACGCTAGACCTCCTCTGCTCGTTGGCTGAGTTGGTCGACGACTTCCTGGGTTTGTTTCGTGCTCATTGGGTTTATTTCCAGGATATCGAGAAACCTGATTCCTTCACCCGCGAGGAATAAGGTTAGCGCTTCCATCGGTTTTTGACTGTTTTGTGAAATCTCGTCGACTACGCGCTTTATATAGTCTTTCACTGGTGTTAACAGTTCGGGGGCTTCTGCTGCAGCCGCGAGCAGCGCCAGTGATGCCCGGCGTTCTGCAGCGGACATCTGGTTTTCTTTGTGTAAAAACGCTGAAAGAAGATGGTCGTTGTGATCCAAGGCTTGCATTCTTTTTTCATTAGCCTGAATAAGATGATCAACCATGCCGCTTAACAGGGCTTTCTTTGAAGGGAAGTGATACAAGACGCCGCCTTTGGAAAAATTGGCATAGGTAGCCACTGCGTCGATGGTCAGGTGATTGGCGCCGTTTTCTTCCACCACCTGCAGTGCCGCTTCCAGGATCTGTTCCTTTTTGTTGTTGCTTCTCATTAATTTCTTCTGTGAGTAATTACTGTACCGTCCGGATGGTACAGTAAACTATCCTGATGTGGATGAAAAGTCTGAATAAAGAGTTTAGCCAGACTGCTGCCAGAGCGGTCTCGACCGCGATGAGAGATGCCGATAAACTGCCATGCACTAGAGTGAATGCTCAAACATGGGTTAACTGAGACACGAATATGACAACAAATCGACAATGGCTGGTAGATGCAAGTCCACGAGGACGTGCGCTGGAACTTACCGACTTCAAATACAACGAGGCCGGAGTAGAGCCTCTCGGTAAGGGTGAAGTCAGAGTAAAAGTTGAGTGCCTGAGCTTTGAGCCTTCTCAAAAAGGGCAGATTGAAGTGATTGCTGGCTATTCCTCGGGGACAGCCATTGGCGATGTCATGGGTGCCCGCGGTATCGGTGAAGTGGTCGAAAGCAATGATCCGGGTCTTGCTGTTGGTAAGAAGGTGTTGGGGTCACTCGGTTGGCAAGAACTGGCGAGCATACCAGGGCGTTCATTGCAGGAATTACCCAATGATCAGTTCCTGACAGCTCATCTGGGGCCTTTGGGCGCGCAGGGATTAACCGCCTATTTTGGATTGCTTAGGATCGGCCAACCGGAACCGGGAGACACAGTCGTTGTCTCGGGGGCTGCTGGTGCAGTGGGTTCTGTGGTAGGACAGATTGCGCGAATCAATGGTTGCAGGGTAATCGGTACTGCAGGTGGCCCCGATAAATGTGCTGCTGTAGTCAATGAGTTCCATTTCGACGCGGCCATCGACTATAAAAACGATAATGTTAAGGCGCGATTGAAGGAACACTGCTCCAATGGCGTTAATGTATTTTTTGACAATGTCGGTGGTCCGGTTCTGAACGACGTACTTGCGCGCATCGCCTCTCATGCGAGAGTTGTTATCTGCGGTGGTATTTCACGCTATGAACAAGAGTCGCTGCCAGCAGGACCGGCTAATTACTTTAACGTCGTGTTCAGGCAGGCTCGTATTGAAGGCTTCTTGTTGAGCGGCTATGAAAGAGAGTATCCCGTTGCACTTGACCGCCTTAAAGGCTGGATTGAAAGTGGCGAACTGGTTTACAAAGAAGATATCCAGGAAGGCTTCGATAACATTCCCGCGACACTTAAACGGCTGTTTACCGGTGCAAACTTTGGCAAACAGCTGTTAAAGATGTAGTTTTTATCGGGCTCTTAGGCCGCCAGCGACGCCCGAGTCCACCTTCTATGGCTTGGGCCCTTGGGGCCCCGCAGTTCGCCAGCATGCTCCGGGTAAACTGAGGCAGTGTACAGGTCCCCGTGTTGATCCATGGCAAGCTGATGGATATAGATTGCTATTTTCTCTACCCGGCCGAGCACCTCACCGGTTTCTTCGTGCAGGATCGCCAGGTCGCTCATTTTATCGCTGGCGTAGACCCTGTCGCCGTAAGTGGCGAGGCTCAGGGGCGTAACGTGAGTCCACTCATCGATGTATTCTCCATCTGGAGTGAGACGTTGGATTCGATGAACACAGTCTTTATCAGGTTGGGTACGGTATTCTTCTATTTGACCCGGTTTGGTCATGTAATCATGAAAGTTACCGCCGCATAGATCTGCCACGAGGATCCTGCCTTTGGAATCCTGAGCCATAGCGTGAGGTGTGTTGAACTCTGCCGGTCCCCGGCCCCAGCCACCGACGGACTTAATAAATTCACCCTCTGCGGTGTACCACACCAGTCGGGAGTTCCAATATCCATCGGCGACGACAATATTGCCGTTTTCTTGTACGAGGACCGCGGTCGGCCCGTTAAAATGAGACTCGTCGTTACCCCATTCACCAAAGGTACCAAGCGTCAGTAACAGTTCGCCTTCAGGTGTATATTTTTTGACGGTATGCCCATCACGATCAGTGGTCCAGAACATGCCATCTTTTTCTATATAAAGCGTGTGGCCGCCCAAGGCGAAGCCTTGCTCATCAGATGGTCCCCATTTGCCAAGATACTGTCCTTCGCGGGTGAACATGGAAATACTGCTCTTACCCATCTTGTCTTTCATGGCAAGTGGATGGGTTGCCCAGTGTTCAAGGTCCCTGGTGAAAAGGTAGACAATTCCTTCCCGGTCCACAGCGATACCTGAGCCCATCTCGAACTGCATGTCAGCTGGATAGTCTGGCCAGTTGCCATCAAGTTGATAACCGTCTCTGGGGTCGTTACTTTCAGTACTATTGTCAACGTCGTGAGAGGTGCACATGTCTGGTTCCCGCTATGGTCGTGCATAGACCGTAGCGAAAGTATGTTCGCTGTACAAGCCGTGTATTTTCTATGACACCTGATTCACAGGTCTGTTCAGGGGTAAGGGCATGGCGCCAGCTCGATGATTTGCCTATTATTAGTGCTGAATATCCATCTAACACAACGAGATAGAAGGTAAACGCATGTCACAGCAAGCAGCGCTCGAGGAATTTCGAGTTTCAACCAAGGCCTGGCTCGAGGAAAATTTCCCCCAAACACTTGTCGGAAGCGCGATGGGTCTGGAGGGTGAAGCCGATGACAGCACGAAAGCTGATTTTGAACTTTGGCGGCAGCGGCTCGCAGACAAAGGATGGGGCGCGCCTACCTGGCCGGCTGAGTTTGGCGGTGCTGGTATTGGTCATCCTGAGGCGAAAATCATCAGCCAGGAAATGGGCAAGATGGGCGCTTTTAACCCGATACCGCTGATGGCCGGTATGGGCGTCACGATGGTTGGCCCGACACTGCTTGAATACGGAACAGATGAGCAGAAAACCAAACACCTTCGTGGTATGGCAAGTGGTGAAATCCGTTGGTGCCTGGGCCTGTCAGAACCCGGGGCTGGGTCAGACCTCGCTTCTCTCATTACCAAAGCTGAAGATGATGGTGATACCTATAAATTGAACGGCCAGAAGACATGGACGTCGGGTGCTGATATTTCGCAGTGGTGTGGTGCGCTGGTCAGAACAGATTCGAACGCCAAGAAACGTGATGGCATCAGCTTTGTGATGTTGCCGATGGCTCAGGACGGTGTGTCAACAAAACCGATTCGACTGATATCCGGCGCCTCGCCATTTTGCGATACATTTTTTGATGATGCCCGGGCCGAAAAGAGTGACCTGCTTGGGCCATTGAATGAAGGTTGGAGTGTTGTCAAAAGATTGTTGCAACATGAGCGCCAGAGCCAGACTCAGGCGAGAGGTCCTGGTGGAGGCACCAAGAAACCATCGTTTCAGCAGATCGCCAAAGACTATGTCGGCGTAGATGACTCCGGTGCGCTGGCAGATGGAGATTTAAGGGTGCGGCTCATCAATCACTTGATGGATTCCGAAGCACATGGTCTAACCGTCAACAGGATAACTGCTGAAGCCCGAGGCAAGGTAGAGGTGAGCGCTGCCGCCTCGATCCTGAAGAACTCAGCAACAAAAATTGCCCAGGGCAAGGCTGAATTAACCATGGAGTTGATGGGTAGCCAGGGTGTTGGTTGGGAAGGTGACAACTACACGAAAGAAGAGCTCGACAACGTTAAGGACTGGCTGTGGGGCAAAGCCATTTCCATCTACGGCGGCTCGTTTGAAGTCCAAAATAATATCATTTCCAAGAACATCCTCGGTCTTCCCGAGAACACTCAAAAGGGATAACCAAAATGGCTGCATTAACTGAAGAACAATCCATGATTCGAGACCAGGCGAAATCCTGGGTAACAGAACAATCTCCGGTTCAAAAGTTTCGCGAAATGCGGGACAGTGGAATCGAGAGCAAATATACCCCCGATACCTGGCAGGCAATGATTGAAATGGGCTGGACTGGTATCGTCGTACCCGAACAGTATGGCGGTTCGGGCCTGGGATACCTGACTTTTGGGGTCGTGCTGGAAGAGGTTGGTCGACAGCTGACGGCGTCCCCGCTGTTCGCATCTGCGCTCGTTGGTGCGTCGGCAGTGCTTCTGGGTGGCAACGAGGAGCAGAAGCAGGAAATCCTCCCTAAAATCGTCGATGGTAGTGTGATTCTTACACTAGCGGTCGATGAAGGCCCAAGGCATTCCCCCTTAAAAACAGCGCTTGCGGCAGAAAAATCCGGGTCCGGTTTTAAACTTACGGGTAACAAAACGTTTGTACATGAGGGAATGACAGCGACTGATTATGTGGTTGCTGCAAGAACCAGCGGTGAAGGGGCAGAAGGCATTACGCTCTTTATCGTGTCGGCGAGTGCCGATGGTGTTTCCCGTGAAGCGGTGACCACGTTCGATAGTCGTGGTTATGCAAATGTTCACTTCGACGGCGTGACGGTTAATGAAAACCAGGTTTTGGGCACGGTCGACCAGGGCTATCCGATTTTGGAATCAATTCTGGATCGCGCGAGGGCTGGTTTGGGGGCCGAGATGCTCGGTACCGCTGCGCAAGCTTTTGACATGACGCTGGACTATCTAAAGACCCGCGTGCAGTTTGGTCAGGTCATTGGATCTTTTCAGGCATTAGGGCATAGAGCTGCTGGTTTGTTTGGCCAGATGGAATTGTCGCGGTCCTGCGTAGAAGCAGCGCTTCAAGCTATTGATGATGACGCTGACGATCTCCCTAAACGCTGTTCGTTGTCTAAAGCGAAGGTGGGTGATTTCCTGCATGAAATGTCTAACCAGTTGATTCAGATCCACGGTGGGATCGGTATGACTGATGAGTTCGATGCAGGTTTCTACCTCAAACGGGCCCGCTTGCTGGAACCATCATTTGGTAATCGGGCATTTCACCGCGATCGATACGCAAGGCTACTTGGGTTCTAATTTGAGCTTACTCGGGACAGACGGTGGAACGTTCATTGAAGCACTGGCGCTAAGGCCAGCGCTTCAAACGAAATACGCTGCGTTCCTTGATGCCATTGAATCAAGCGACGCAGTACCCGAGCGTGTGTTTAGATTGTGTCGTGCGCGTATTGCGCAAATTCACGGCCAGCAAGTACGCGGAATTTCTGCCGAAGAAGCAACAACGCTGCAATCCCAGAGATTAGATGCATTCGAGCTGTCTGAGCAAACTGCGCTCATCGCGGCGGAAAAAATCCCTTATCAACATCACTTTCTTGAGGACGAAGAGGTCGAAGCCATCAAACGGGCGTTCGGCGATGCTGGATGTGTTTCGCTGCTGACAGCCCTGGCGTTCTTCGATGTGTCTTGCCGATTGAACGCGACCATGACAGGAGAAGTCAGCTAATGTCCACGACACCCAGAATAGGTTCGGCGATCCCCGGTGCACCAGCCGAGTTCGGTACAGTGATGAGTCACACGCCAGACATCATCGCGAAGTTCGGTGACCTCTATGCAGAGTTCTGGCAGCAAGGATTGATCAGCCAGGAAGTCAAAGAAATGACCAGGATCCGTAATGCGCGCATTACCGATTGCGGTTACTGAAAAAACGTCCGCTTTGACGCCGCTCGTGTAGCGGGTCTGAAAGAAGAGATTGTTGCCCAAATAGAAGATGGGTACGAAAACGCGCTGGAAGAAAAAGAAACTGCTGCGCTTCAGCTTACCGATGACATCATTGGTTTGCCTGGCCAACTCCGCGATTCGGAAATCCTGGCCTTAAAGAAACACTACAGCGATGCCGAGATCGCCGAGCTTGCGCTCGGTGTCGGGTTGTTTCTGGGGATGTCCAAGGTGTTGATTACACTTGGGCTGGAACCGGAAAAGATGAATACCACTATATTGGCAACGCCGGGAAGCTAACCGCTAAATTGATTTTTCATGGCCTGCCCAATAAGGTTCGCGCACGATCCTGCGTTGAATTTTTCCGGTAGGCAGTCTTGGTAGGTCAGCAACGAAGTCCACGGTTTTTGGACTCTTGTAATTGGCGACATGCTGACGAGTAAAGGCAATAAGTTCTTCCGCCAGTTCTTCGCTGGCAGCAACATCAGATTTAAGCTGGACGACAGACTTTACCTCCTCGCCCCATTCTTCGTTGGGTACACCTATCGTACAAACGTCCTGTACTGCAGGATGTTGCATCATGGCGCTGTCGACTTCCTGTGGGTAGATGTTAACGCCACCCGAAATAATGAGCTCTGCGGTCCTGCCAGTCAGGAAGAGGTATCCGTCTGTATCGAAGTAGCCCATATCCCCTAATGTAAAATAGTCACCTCTGTAGGACGAGGACGTCTTGCTGTTATCTTTATAGTATTCGAATCGGCCTGAATCGGGGGCGCGCATATAGATGGTACCTATCTCCCCCACAGGGACATCGTTGCCTTCATCATCCATAATTTTATTATCGAATTCCGGTCCCGGGCGGCCGACACTGCCCGGTTTTGTCAGCCATTCATGTGAATCAATGAGAAAACCGCCGCCACCTTCAGTGGCGGCGTAGTACTCAACCAGTACCGGACCAAACCAATCAATCATCTCATGCTTGACATGAACGGGGCAGGGCGCTGCGCCGTGGGTGATGCGTTTAAGGCTTGACAGGTTGTATTGCTGTTTAACCGATTCATCGAGGCGCAGCAGGCGGTGAAACATGGTGGCCACCATATGGCTGTGAGTCACCTTATATTGGCTGATCAATTTTAGTGTTTGTTCCGGGTCCCATCGATCCATCATCACCAGGGATGCGCCAGAAATCAGTGGCGTCAGTATGTCAATGAGCAATGGTGCAGCGTGATAAGCGGGGCCAGTGCAAAGCGCAACTTCATTACCGGAGGCGTATCCGCGCTCAGAGTAGTCCGGCAATATTGGGGGTCTTTCTTTGCGGTAAACGCCTTTGGGTCTGCCTGTTGTACCCGAGGTGTAAAGCATGCCACCACCCAGAGTGGGATTGGGAATGTTATCTAACGAGAAGCTTTCCAGTACGTCATCGAAGGAATCAAATTGAGCAAGATCGCCGCCAATCGACAAGCTGGATTCGACCAGTTCACTCATGCTGAGCGCACGGCTTGCTGTTTCGGCAAAGCTGATATCTGCCAGAAAAACTCGAGCATCACAATTGTCGATAATATAACTGACTTCCTCGCTGGTGAGGTGCCAGTTAATGGGTGTCAGTCTGACGCCGCTCCGCAGTGCTGCCATAAAGACGATGGCGTACTCAACCCTGTTGCCGCAGAGCAGGGCGACGCCATCGTCCCCTCCGATACCCAGTGAGAGAAAATAGTTAGCGAGTTGGTTGGCTTTTCCATTGAGTTCCGACCACGTGAGTACCTTTCCGTGTTGATCCGTCACTGCCATCGTTCCAGGTTTTACTGCAGCATGCACCGCGCTTGCCATACCAGTGAGTGCAGCTTCTTCGACAGAGACTGTTGCGTAGTCGGTCATTTTTTCGTATTCCTTGTATATTGGGTTGAAGCAAAGAGCATTACCTTGAAGGATGCCGTAAGAGAGGTATCAGGATCAAGATGGTATTTTCCTCCGCTTCATTCAGCCGACGGCTAAAGCTGACTTGTGGGCAATTTTGTTATTCGCCCTGGTGCGAGAAAAGACAAGGAACGTAAATGGATGGTGACGAAACTAAAAGTGAGCTTGATTCACGTCGCTAGCAACGCCTTGATGGGTTTGGGTTGACTCTTATTTTATTAAATCTAAAATAAGAACGTCTGAAATCTACACGTAAAACTAAAGCCATCCAATGTGGACCCCAGACTACACCAAGGGGGAAAAGAGATGCCCGTGACAAAAACAGGCGCGGACACTGGGGAGCCAACCGGCTGGTCAGACAAATCGAAAGATGATCCTCAAGTTCTGGAATTGAAAGCGCATCTTGAAACCAATAATGGTATCAAGGGGCTACAGATCCTGGGCTGTAACGACGTCGATGAAGCGGTGCGTTTGTTCAAGCGGGATGGGTTTGTTGTTATTGGCGACGTGCTCAATAGCGAGCAAATAGATTTTCTGGCATCAGGCTGTGATGATGTTATCAATGAAGTCGCTGCATTGGATCCGGATAATCGCGGAAACAGGGGTTCTCATCGCTATTCCTTTGGTGGCTCGAGCCTGACCAGGAGTCAGCTTCACCGACCGGCCTGGCAGATGCTGTTGGATGTACCCGTGGTGTCCAAAATCCTGACGCCAATATTTGGTTCCACAGACTATATTTTGCGCGCAGCGAGCGGGGATTTTTGCCTGCCGGGCGCAGTTGACTATCAGCCATTGCATTCCGATGTAAACGACTGGTTCGAAGGCGGCAAGACGCCATTTAGTTCCTTTTTTGACTGGCGCGGCCAGGTCAGCCTTCGAGACCTGCCTGCACCTTATATTTGCGCCAATTTCCTGCCGCAGGATGTGACTCGATTGAATGGAGCAACTCGACAGATTCCGGGTACGCAGAATTCTCGAGCAAAAATACCCAATCTGAAAGAAGAGCCAGAGTGGATGAAACTGAGTACGGTTTGTCCGGCACCGGCCGGAGCAGTGATGCTTAGAGATGTTCGGGCCTGGCACGGTGGAACACCCAACTTATCTGATGCTACGAGAGCGATCCCGAACTTGGAATTCTATGCGCCCTGGTTCCGCGAACCCCTGGTGCCAGGCATTAGCTACCAGGATTACAAGAAGCTCTCAGCTCATGCTCAACAACTGGTTAGATTTAGCGTCATGGACTCAAGTGAAGAACTGGTGACGGGCACAACACTTCGGGCGCCTTGAGTTAGAAAAGCTTGAGTTAGAAAAGCTTGAGTTAGAAAAGCATGAATAAGAAAAATATGAGTTAAGAAAGTTTGAATCTTTAAGGAATAATGCGATGAAATACCGCCAGCTGGGCCGCTCTGCACTTAGCGTTAGTGAGCTTTGTCTGGGAACCATGAACTTTGGGCCTCGTACATCAGAGAGTGATTCATTTGAAATTTTGAACCAGTCAGTAAATGCCGGTATCAACTTCATCGACACCGCAAATCAATACGGAGGCGATCTGGGTGTTGGTGCAACGGAGAAAATATTGGGCCGATGGTTAGCTGAAGATAAATCGCGACGCGAGCACATCGTGTTAGCAACGAAAGCCCATGAACCGATGTCTGATGATATTAACGATAATGGTTTGTCTGCCCGGCATATTCAGATGGCCTGTGATGCCAGTCTGAAGAGACTTGGTGTAGAACATATTGACCTTTACCAGATGCATCACATTGACCGATCAGCACCCATTGAGGAGATCTGGCAGGCCATGGATAGGCTGATCAGCCAGGGCAAGATTACCTATGTTGGTTCAAGCAATTTTCCAGGCTGGGCAATTGCACGAGCCAACGAGAAAGCGATTGCCCGACAAAGACTAGGTCTTATCTCTGAGCAAAGCCTGTACAACCTGGTTGAACGGCGAGTAGAGCTTGAGGTACTGCCAGCCTGTCGGGAGTATGGCCTTGGCCTAATACCCTGGAGCCCTCTCGCGGGAGGATTACTGGCCGGTGGTGGGGATGCATCGACAGGTCGTCGGCAATCAGCAGAGATGCAAAAGGATGTCGCTGAACGCAGGGAACAACTTAGCCAGTTTGATCGTCTTTGTCGTGAGTTGGGTGAATCACCGAGCGCCATTGCGCTTAGCTGGTTACTTCATCAGCGTGGCGTGGCGGCTACTATCATTGGTCCTGCTAGTGCAGAGCAATTAAAATCTGTGCTGCAGGTTCCTGATATCCGCCTTGACTCGCCAACCCTTGAACAACTGGATGAGATATTCCCACCTTGTGGCGAGGCTCCTGAAGCCTACGCCTGGTAACAGCCAACGCAGGCATCATGAGTTCGATACTGTCGTTCGAGAATTTCTGGTGGGGTCATAGCGGAGCGACTGTTCGCGCACCGGGCTAGCGCAGTGCAAGTAACTGTACGACCGACGCTAAACCTGTGTGACCGGCTCCTTCAATGACCTCCCGTTCAAGTTCTTGCAGATGCTTAAGGTTCATTTCAGAGAAGATTTGTGCGAGCTCATCTTTTGTCAGCATTAAATCAGCGATCGGTGGGCCGCCAGTGCCATGGTTGAGTTGTTCCGGTGTATAGGATTCAAGAATCAGGATGCCGCCCGGCTTTAATGCGGTGATGATACGCGGATAAATATGAGCTCGAACTGCGCTGGGGATATGGAAGAAAATGGACACAATACAGTCCCATGACTCGACGCCAAGGTCGTATTCAGCAAGGTCGGCTTCGATCGTCTCGATTGAGACCTGCTTTTGCTCCGCTAGTTTTTTGGCCTTCTCGAGGCCAACCCGTGATTGATCTATTGCCGTGACCTTGTGTCCCAGTGTTGCAAGGTATGCGCCGTTTCGTCCTTCGCCATCGGCCAGGCACAGTATTTGCGAATTCGGCGCCAGACGATCCGCAACGGATTTCAGAAAGTCATTGGGCGCGGTACCGAACAGGTAATCACTGCCTGCGTATCGGTCATCCCAGTCCCTGAATTTTTTGTCGTCACTCATGTCGTTATTGTCTCAGTTAAGTTACGGCTTTAATGGCAGCTCTCATGGTGGCGTCGGTGACCGCTCTTCTGTCCTCGCCCCATGGTAGTGGCATGAGAACGGGATGTTCTACCCCAGCGTCGACATAACTTTTTACGAAGTCGGTTACTTCGGGTTCGTTGCCGATGAAGTCAATGGCCTGGATCATGCGTTCTGAAACCGCTGCTAACGCGCCCTCGCGATCCTTCTCGGCCTGGCGTGCTCGCAGCTCTTTGATTTCATCCCCGAAACCGGCCTGGCTGAACATGCGGGCGTATCCATCTGCCATGGCATAGTTAAACAGGTCTTTTCTGGCTGACTTGGCGCTGCGCTCAAAATCGCCGACGGCGGCGTGTACGTAGGCGTAAATTTTAGCATTGCCGCCTTTTCTGACCTGTTCGATGGATGTGCCAACGTGTGAGGCTGGCAGGTAGTTCAGCAGAACGCCGTCGGCGACTTCCCCGGCTAATTTCAGCATCTGTGGGTTCAATGCCGCCATGATAATTTTTGGTTTCCGTTCTCCGAGTCGAACGCCGAGACGAAACCGTTTGGCTCGGAAATAATCACCTTCAAAGGTAACGGGTTCACCGGAAAGGCATTCCCTGAGTAGTGCGACATACTCACGCATCATGCCGATGGGTTTGTCGGTCGCTCGCTCGCCATGTTGCATAAGAATCCCCGGGGCTGAGACACCAATGCCCAGTAAAACATCGGCGTCCGGGTTGAGTGCCTGCAATGTTGCGGCTGTCATGGCCGTCAGGGCGGGTGTTCTTAGCTGGATGGGAATGATTCCGGTGGCCAGGTCCAGTTTTGGTGCTGCATGGCTGACCGCGCCCAGTAAAGACATCGCATCAGTGCCGTTTGCTTCGACTGTCCAGAATGATTTGTAGCCCAAAGTCTGGGCATTGATTGCTATTTCCGTGACTGCTTTTGGTCCCAGTACACCGAGACTTCCAAACGTAACGCCTAAAGAGGTTGCTGCCATGAACCTATTCCTATCAATGGTTTATTGTTGTTGCTGTGCCTGTGATTGTTGGATCTTCTGCCTGAGTAGAACGATTCGACTGGCCGGGACAGTGAGCTGTTCAATCAGGTATTCCTTCAGCTCGGCCGGATAGTCTTGCTTATCGAGGGCTTCGCGCATGCAACCCAGCCATGCCTGTTTCTCGGACTCACCCACGGGCAAGTGTGAATGGGCGGGCGGAATTGCGATCCCGCCGTATTTCTCGCTGTACCTTTTTGGACCGCCCATCCAGCCACAAAGAAACCTTGCCAGTTTATCAATGCTAACGGTTAGATCGCCCGGATGCATGTGACGTATGACAGCGGCATAGTCGCTGCTCGACATAACACCATAGAAGTCTTCAACTAGTTGTTGAATGCCGTCTATGCCGCCTGCCGCCTGGAAGGTTTGATCTTCCTTGCCGTATTCAGCCTGAGTCATTTTCCTATCCTGTGCGTATCATCCACCCATTAGTTCGGCCATGGTTCGGGCAGGTTTGGTGCCGTCCCATTCCTCTGCAGCTTTGGTAATCATTCCGAAAAGGCCAATAATGCCATCGTTTCTTTCTATCAATTCCAGCATGTTGCCGCTGTCTGCAGACGTGTCGAAGTAGCAGATATTCGTGTTGGTACCCATGTCCATGACGTTCTCATACCGTTCGGTAAGCAGCGCTTTATCAGCGAAATAGTCATCGGACCAGATACCAATGTGGTGGAAGCCAACCTGATCCTTCGGTACCAGGTCGTGATAGACATTGGGCTCCGTTGAGTTGACTTCGATCAGCTCAATCTGTCCTTCCTTGCTTTGCCCCCAGGCGACGCGCATCTGGAGGTTGCCGTCTCCGCCCCGATACTGGAAACCTTCCATCGTGCCGCTGTCTACCTCATTGATGAAAAAAGGACCAACGCCGGCAACGTTAGTCCAGTAGTCAATGGCTTTATCCAGATCAGGGACGTGCCAGGCATATTGGAATGGGTGGCCGGGTGCGCTGAGTTTTGTCATCGAGAGTGTCCTTTGTTTATGCGAAAAAGTTTATGCGAAAAAGTTTATGCGAAAAAGTTTATGCGAAAAAGTTTATACGTAGAAAATGTATGCGTAATATTTAAGAGAAGATTATTTAGGCGTGAATTCTATGTGAAGTTCTTTCAGTATTCTTAAGCTGTAGTTGGGCAGATGTCGCAAGTTGTTTTTTTCGGGCACAACCCGAAACGAATCTATCCGATCAATAAATGCCTTGAACCCCCAGTAGAGTTCTCTGCGAGCAAGTGGGGCACCAAGACAGTAATGAGTACCCGTACTGAAACCGAGATGTGAGGCCGCATTTTTTCGCTCTATATCTACTTCGTGCGGACAACTAAAATGTCTTGGGTCCCGGTTGCCTGCGCCGTATCTGATATCGATGACGGAGCCTTTAGGTATCCTAACGCCGTCGATTTCGACGTCATTTTTTGCCAGGCGAGTTAAACCCTGTACTGGGCTTTCCAGTCTTACGACCTCTTCAACGAAGGTGTTGAGGTACTTATCCGGATCGTTTCTTAGTTTCTGCCAGACTGCCGGATTCTTATCCAGCAACATGATGCCCGCAGACATGGCGTTGGTTGTCGTTTCAGATCCGCCGACGAAGGTGTCCTGCATCATCTCGGCATGCAGTTCACTGTCTGACAATGTGCGACCCCAGCCGGGAACTTCATTGTTTACTAGGTCAGAGAGAAGCGTGTCATCCGGTTGCACGCGAAGTTTTTCGAAGATGGCCTGAAAGTAATGCTGCGCCTGGATTTCCATTTCTGTTGCCCAGATGACGCCTTCTTCATCCAGACCGATAGTGCCGCCTTTTATCCAGGCATCTGTCCATTTCTTTATTTGCCAGACGTCCTCATCCTTTGCACCCATTTGCCTACAGATAATGAACAGGGGCAGTGGTACCGCGTATTGCTGAACATAGTCACATTCTTGATCAGCAATGAAGTCATCAATCAGGTCATAAGCAAGTTTCTGAACATCACCTTCTATTTCCGCAATCCGCTTAGGCCGAAAAGCATCGTCAAACAATGAACGCATTTGCTTGTGGTCCGGATCATCTCGAGCGGCAAGTGATTTACCGGGAACCCATCCTTTTGTGAGAAACAGTTTGTGAGCGATCTGCTGGCTTGGGGTATGCATTTCGGGATCATTGGAATGACGATGGTTACTGAAGTTGTCATAATCAAGCGCAACTCTGCGAAGTTCGTCGTATCGTGTCACGACAAACATTCCCGTGACGGGGTCCTTAAACACCGGCGCCTCTTCCCGAAGAAGGTCATAGGTTGGGAAAGGACATTCCTGTATTTCAGGGTTGATCAAGGTCACGTCTTCAACAGAAGTGGGTATGATCGGGTCTTCCATTCGATTGATTTCAGTCATAGGTCCAAAATAACAATATGCGATACTCGCTACAACAGTAGAGTCCGCCGCGGCGTGCTACGAGTCGCTAGTGGAGGTGATCTGAATGCCAGCGCAAGTGTTCTTCCATGAAACTCGCGATGAAGTAATAGCTATGATCGAACTCTGGCTGCATTCTTAGCGTTAGATCGATTCCTGCAGTGCTACATGCCAACTCGAGAAGACCTGGCTTTAGTTGCTCATTCAGAAAGTCGTCATCAGTCCCCTGGTCTACCAGGATGGAGGTGACATGCGAGCCATCCTCGATCAGCGAGCAGGCATCGTATTCTCGCCAGGCGGTTTGATCTTCACCAAGATACCTTCCTAGCGCCTTTTCTCCCCAGGGGCTGTTTGTAGGTGAGCAAATCGGTGAAAACGCAGAAACTGACCTAAACTTGTCCGGTGCACGAAGTGCCATGGTGAGTGCGCCATGCCCCCCCATTGAATGTCCGAAGATACCGAGTCTTTTCTGGTCCACCGGGAACAATTCCAGAATCAGCTGGTACAACTCCTGCTCGATATAATTGCGCATTTGGTAATGCTTCTGCCAGGGGGATTGTGTGGCGTTAACGTAAAAACCCGCGCCTAGTCCAAAGTCGTAGGCGCCGTCAGGGTCATCAGGAACGTCCTCGCCACGCGGGGAGGTATCCGGCGCAACCAGGATCATACCGAGTTCACTGGCGACGCGCTGCGCGCCCGCCTTGGTAATAAAGTTATCCTGGGTGCAGGTCAGGCCCGAGAGCCAAAACAGGGTGGGAGCGGGAGCGGATAGATTATCCGGCAGATAAATACCAAAATTCATCGAACAACCGAGCGTTTCCGCATCATGTTGGTAAACGAATTGTGTCCCGTTGTGGCTTTTTGATTGTGAAATAATTTCCATAACTACACCTAATCTTCTGCCCAGAGGGCGGCTTTTTTCATGGATTCGGCATATGGCTTGCGAGAGAACCAGAGGAATACGATACCCAGTATGCCAAAAAAACATGTCATGGTAATCATGGAGTATCGAATGCCGTCGTCACCAGGGAAGATATATTCGTTAAACGCCCCGGCAAGGGGTGGGCCAAACATCATGCCTGATGCGCCGGTTAGCATGTAAATAGCGGCTACCCGTGCTCGCAGATGTGGCGGAGTAATCACCGGTAACGCGCCAGCGGCGATACCAAAAGGCGAATTGACCGCAAGTAGTGCGGGGGCATAGAAAATAAATGCCCAGGTAGCAGTTGGCGCCAACTGAATCAGCAGAACAGTTGGAATAGTCAGGATTCCTCCAATCATTCCTGCGGTCATGTTTGCATCCTGGTATCCCCGGTCAGTCAGCTTCTTGGCGAGATAAGCGATTAACAAAGGTCCCATTGGTCCAAAGACAATAAAGATCCAGCCAAATACCTGAGATGCTTCGGCGGCAGGTACATCATGTACGCGTACAAAGAAGGTAATGCTCCAGAATACGAACGCGTATCCGGTAAGCACCAGGGAGACAAAACCAAGGTGATGGAAGGTGATTGTGCGAGCATTGTCCTTGTAGAAAGCGATGAGTTGTGCGGTGTCACTTGTCCCGGTATCAGGCGACATCGAGGGCCTTCGAGCGGGTTCCTTGAGTAACAGGAAAAATGCCGCGAGGAACATCCCCGGCAGACCCACATAAATGAAAGTTTGTTGCCAGGGTTTTAAGGCGCCGAAGAAAGGCAGTACCATGGGGTTCGCGTGCTCGACCATATCAAGTACAAAGCCACCAATCACAAAAGCGATGCCGGTGCCGATGATTGGGCCGGTAGCGAAAATACTTAAGGCCAAGGGGATATCTTTGCGCGGGAAATAGTCACCAATAAGTGACGTTGTTGATGGGCTAAGTGTGGCTTCGCCAACCCCGACCCCGATGCGGGCAAAAAATATTTGCCAGTAGCTTCGGGTCAGGCCGCAGGCAATGGTAAGCAGCGACCAAAGAAAAATGCCAATCGCGATGATGTGTTTTCGGCTCTTCTTGTCTGCCATGGTAGCGATCGGGATCGCGGCAACCGCGTAAAATAAGGCGAATACGCCATAAAGCCAGCCGATTTCGGTATCACCGACCCCCAGGTCTTGCTTCATTGGTCCAACGACAATAGCCACTACCTGACGATCAATAAAGGCGATTAGGGAGGCAAGAATTAGCACAAAAACGACAAACCAGGCGTACTTACGGTCGGGGTATGGGATCTTTTGGCTGATACAGCACTACTTCTTTAGATTTAGAGGGGACGACCTTCTCAGTAAAACCATTCGAAGTGCAAGCCCTGATTCTGTTTTAATGGTCTCCTAATAGGCAGGTAGTTTATTAATTTCACGTAGAGGGAAAAACACATGGCTGGACGAATAGAGGGAAAAGTTGCCGCGATTACCGGGGCCGCAAGTGGGTTTGGTGCAGGCGCGACCAGGCGTTTCATAGAAGAAGGTGGCAAAGTTGTCATGGGTGATATCCAGGACGATGTGGGTCAGGCTCTTGCGGATGAACTTGGTGATGCAGCCATTTTTGTGCATTGTGATGTGACCAAAGAGGACGAGGTCGCCAATATGGTCGATACCGCGGTATCTCGTTACGGTCAGTTGGACATCATGTACAACAACGCCGGTGTTGTTGGAGCAGTCGGTCCTATTGCGACGACACCTGCGGCGGAATGGCAGCGCACCATGGATATTCATGTGAACGGCTGCTTTTACGGTTGTAAACATGCGGCAAGGGTCATGATCCCCAGGGGAACCGGGTCGATCGTCAGCATGTCAAGTACTGCGGGGATCATGGGTGGTCTTGGGCCACACGCTTATACCGCGGCCAAACATGCCATCATCGGAATCACTAAAAGCGTTGCGGCTGAGTTAGCGCGATATGGCATCAGGGCAAATTGTATTTCACCAGCGGGTATGGCGACACCGATGGTCGCTGCGACGATGGGAGACCATACAGACCTTGAAACAACAAGGAAAAATCTTGCAGAGGTATCACCTCTGAAAGGACGTCCCGGATTGCCGGAAGATGTTGTTAATGCGGTACTCTTTCTCGCGAGTGATGAATCCGGCTATACCTCGGGGCTGACTTTGACCACCGACGCAGGTATTACGATAGGTTCAAACAACCCGTCGCCCTTTGCTGAGTATCAGCCATTTATGGGAGAGGCTGGAAAGCGGGGAATCTAAATTGCTTTTAGTGTGTGGGGGGTGGTTGCCGAAGGTCGCCACCGCGCCACCAAGCGATTAGCATGAGTACAATCATAACGCTTGCAGATATCCACCACAGACCAGAAGCGCCCGACAGATCGTACAACCATCCACCCGCTGACGCAGTCATAGCGGCCACTAGCATCCCAGTTGCGCCAAAAAGTCCCTGACCTGAAGCGATAGCATCTTCGCCGCTTGCCTTAATGACAGCGAATTGTGTCGCTGGCATGGTAAAGGCGTCCGCAATGGCATGGATGCAGAGCGGGATGCAAATCACCCAGATACTGTCGATAAAGCCATAGCTAAACATGCATACGATGGCGACCCCTATACTCAGGATCGCAATATTGAGTGGTCCGCGCTTCTGTGCAAGTGAACCTGCCCTGGGTGAAATGAATATCATAGGCAGCCCAAAAAAGCTCATGCTGAGCCCGATGAATATCTGCGTTGCACCAAGATCTGAAAGGAAGATGGCCCAGATGACTTCAAACACACCGATCGTTATCCAGAACGCGGCGCCCATGGCGAGACACGACTGCATCGCCGGTGATTTAATTAGCTCAAGAACGATGGCTTTGCCGGGTGGGGTTTTCGCCGCAGGAACATTCACCCCAAGCACCACGGGAAACACGATAACAAGCAGGATAGTCAGCACAACGAAGGTTTCACTGAGACCAAACCATGTGTTGATGAACGCTGCGATGGCAGGACCGATGAGAAACCCTGCAGTTTCATAGGCCGCTAGAATCCCAAGGGAATACCCGGCGCTCGCTGGGTTACCAACAACCACGAGCCGCCTTATTGCCGGTCGCACTATCCCTGCGCCAAAACCGAGCGCAGCCCTGGAACCAATCCATTCTGGAAGACTATCGGCGAAAACCATCCACGCTGTAGCGACAATACAAAAGAGAATTCCCGCTTTCATCATGAGGTTGCCATACCCCAGGTCGGCATAGCGTGACAGACCCAATTGGGCGATGAAGCCCGAGACAAATGCCGCAGCACCGATAATCCCAACACCCGTTGCGCTGAACCCGAAGGTATCCCGGATCTCGGCGAGTAGTGAAAAAATTGCGCCATAACCTACCATCAGGATAGCGGTAAGGACGTAGAGGCCTGTTAGTTGGTGTTTGGAGATGACCGTTGAGGTATACATTTAGCGGGCAGACTACACCAAAGGTTCATCTATGTGCAGATTATTGACTTGAGAATCAATAATCTACGCCGTGAATGCCTGCCTCTGCTTGACTGTCCAGGGTGGGGGGCTTACGATTTTTATATCAATTACAACGTGGTGAATAACATGTCAGTCATGCAGGTAGACGCCTACCCTGAACAGGAAACACGCGGGTCACGAGTGGAAGGAGCCCGGTATACCTCGAAGGAATTTGCACTCGCGGAATGGGAGGGGATGTGGACCAAAGTCTGGCTCCTGCTTGGCCGGGAGTCTGAGATGCCGAATCCTGGTGATTGGCAAATGGAAGAAGTTGGGCCGGAATCAATACTGATGGTTCGACAAACCGACAGTTCTGTTAAGGCTTTCTATAACGTTTGCCAACACCGTGGCAATCCGCTGGTTGCCGAGGAGACAGGAAGCGTAAAAAGGTTCGTCTGTAAATATCATAGCTGGGCATTCATGCCTGATGGCACGTTAAATTTTGCACCTGACAAGGAGGATTTTCCGGAAGGTAACCCCTGCGGCAAGGTCCGATTAGCAGAGGTAGCTTGCGAGACCTTTGCAGGATTTGTCTGGATCAATATGGATTTGGGCTGTGTCAGCCTGAAAGAGTACCTAGGTCCTATATGGGATGAGTGGCAAGCAAGAGATATTCAATCCTGGAAACGATACGCAGCGCCGACGGTAAATCTTCCGTGTAACTGGAAGGTGGTCCTTGATAATTTCAATGAGTCATACCACGTGCCAACGGTACACATGGCAGCAACCCCGGCTACCGACCGCAAGAAAATTCGTGGCGGTATCGATACCTATTTCAAGGAAACCCGTTTTGACCTGTCAGACGAAGGCCACAACCGGATGATAATGAAAGGGGGATTCGGTGTTGGTGCAACTGACGAAGAAGGCAATATCATGGAGCCGCTTGCGAGCGAGTTACGTCAATGGGAACTGGATCCTGATGAATTTAAGGGTAAGCCCGAGGATACTCGAGAGGCTCTTCAGAAAGCGAAGCGAGAACTGGGTCCGGGGCGTGGTTATTTGCATTACGAGAAAATACCAGATGAGCAGTTCACTGATGCATTTCATTACACGCTGTTTCCGAACTTCGCTGTTTCTATCTGGGCAGACGGTTTTCATTTCCTTAGGGCAAGGCCGCATCCGACACTGGACCCTGAGCAATGTGTATTCGATAACTGGTGGTACGCTAGTGCACCTGAAGGAGACACAACACCTGTCGCAACGATGCTTGGACCGGTGGCGCGGGATGCTGAGGTTCCTCATGTCGTTTATGAGTTTGGTGAGGAAGTCATGGGAATGACAATCACTCAGGATATCGCTGTATTTATTCAACAGCAAAAAGGTTTTCGTTCACGTGGATTCAAAGGCGTTTATTTGTCAAAGCAGGAAACGAGAATTCGTCGATACCACGAACTGATAGACGACTATATCGAGGGTGAGCGACCTTAATAGTATGGCACCGGAGCTCCGATTGAACGCTGTGATATTGGGGTTCCTCGGGTTCCTGTTTCTGTCTTTGTCCGCTGAGCATGCGCGCTCAGAGCCTCCCATCGAGCTGGAACGGGTCGCAGGTCAGGATGACCAGTGGTGGTTACCTGAGTTTGTTAATGAGGCCTCCGGGATTGCTGTCATGACAGACCAGTCAATCCTCGTGCACGACGATGAATTTGCAGTGATCTATCACGTCTCTCTGGTTGATCATTCGATTGAGCCATTTGGATGGCTGGGTTCGCCGGAATTTGAACGGGATTTCGAAGGCATTGCGCTAAATGGTGAGACGCTTTATCTGGTTACCAGTGATGCTTTGATCTACCAGGCGTCTGTTGATCTGAAGGCACGGTCACAGACTTTCGACTTTACTGTTTATGACACGGGGCTCGAGTCTATCTGCGAACTCGAAGGGCTGCATTTTTTATCCGGAAAGCTCCTGCTTCCGTGTAAGGTGCCTATCGAAGAATCCTATAAGAACAAACTTGTTATTTTTGAATTTGATGTCAAAACTCACAAGATTCAAGAGCATCTTTTAATTCCTGGCGAGCGGTTTGGAACGCTGGAAGGCCTGCAGCCAACGGCGATCGAAATTTCCAGTCATCACTATTACATCGTTTCCGCGAACTATTCTGCGAACCATTTGTTAAAAGTCGATAGACGGACGTCTTCGATAGATGTTTTTTCACTACCGAAATTTCGCCATTTCCAGCCTGAAGGTATTGGTCTCCTGGACGATGGCTCAATCGTCATCGTCGATGACTATAGGAAAGGCGTTGGCAGGTTGACTCACTATCCGGGAATCGAGTCCCTCGAGAAACTACATTAGCTTAAAGCTCACGGAAGGCGTTATGTAAAATTTCACTGACATCGGCAATGGTCTCTATGCAGGGTTCTTCATTCTTACTTAAACAAAGCCTGTCATGCTTTGTGTGCTGAAGCGATTTCCTGCGCGATTATTTTGGTTACTTCCTCAGGAATCTCCATAGGCAGAAAGTGTGTCTTGTCAGGGAAGTGAATTTCTCGCCCGTTCCGGAATTCGGAGACGAGCTTCGGCCAGGTTGGTGAAGAACTAAAATCCATGACATTGCGATCCTTTGCAGGTTCTTTCGCGCGCAGGATCAGTACTGGCAGAGACAGCGAACGCACTGCGTCGTAGATGTCATGGTTGGAACGGCTGGACATGTAGACGCTGGCTTCGATATGAGGGGGACAGGCAAGTACGTAGCCTTTGCCTTTCTCGTTCGGCAGCAAACCGTGCCGGCAGTAGTCCATCAACATTTCCGGATCAAATAAACCAAAAGATCCCTTGGGTTTGAGTCGTTCCGCCATTTCTTCTGCTGAGTCGAATTCGTTTCGCCTTTTTGCGGTTGGGTGTTGCTCTGCACTGTTGAACGGCGAAGGCGTATCGTCCATGAAGGCAGCTTCTTCCGGGATCACTGGATCTATGGCAATAATTTTCAAAAATCGGTGTTCAGCTTTCGGTGCAGCACCGATCAGGGCGTGGGCCCCCATACTGTGCCCGATCGCGATGATGTTGGTGAGATCCAGTTGTTCAATCATTTCACTGGTATCAGTGATCACTTCACTCCAATGCTGGGTTTTCTTTTTCTCGCTGCGGCCATGCCCTCGCTGGTCGACACTGATGGAATGAAAGTCGCCTAATGCGTTGATGATCTTGTCCCAAACTCGTGCGTGAAAGCCGGTGGCATGCACGAAGAGTAGGGTGGGTTTAACACCTCGGTAGACCATTCCTCTTTCGAAATACGTCAGCCGGATACCATTGACGACTGCATTTTTTTCAAGGCACTCGAGTTTGTCTGTTGTTTGCATATAAGTTACGGCTCGATTTTTCTAGCTGGCGTCCAAGGGCATTTCATCAATGACCCGCTCCAGTGTTGTTAAGTGTTGTGGGACGGGAAGATGTCCCCCCAATGTTCGCAGGCAAAGGTGGCTAAGTCCCATGGAGTTCCAGTTGGACACCCGGCTTTTCCATTCGTCCTTGCGGGGGCCAACTACCGCAACGCCTGCCTCCTGGCCAAATTCGTCAGGCTGGCGTCCTGTTTTTTCTGCCTCAGTAAATACTGCATCTCTCACCTGGCCAAGGTCTTCCGGGGAGCAGAGCACAAACCAGCCATCACTATGCCGGGCTATCCTTTTTACTACCGGCACTGACGGGATTGAGCGAGCGCCAATCCACATGGGGATCGGCCGTTGTTTAGGTAGAGGGTTTAGGCCTGCACCTGAGATCGTGTGGAAAGATCCCTGGAAATCGATGTCCTCTTCAGTCCAGAGTTTCTTTAAGAGAACCATTTGTTCATCGCACCGCTTACCACGATTGCTAAAGTCCATATTGAGATACTGGTATTCCTGTTCGCTTCCACCGACACCTATACCCAATCGAACCCGCCCGCCAGACAGGTCATCGAGTTCCGCTGCCTGTTTGGCAAAATGAACGGTTTGTCTTACCGGTAAAATGATGACTGAGGGAACCAGTTCGATAGTTGAAGTAATGGCAGCAAGATAAGAGAGCAGCATCATCGGTTCGTGCAGGTATCCGGTTCCCGGTCTCATTATTTGGTCAGGTACCCGAAGGTGCGTCAGTCCAAGGCCTTCGGCGGCTTGCGCGAAGTCCCGGATAGCCGTCAGGTCTCCTTCCATTTCTCGTACCGGCAGGGAAACACCAATGTGCATTCTGGTCTCCAGAGGTTAAGCGTTATACAAGCCGCATACACGCAGCGTTCATCGCGCACGCGGAAAGTATCTATTTTCAGGCGTAATGTGCGGCCATTTATATCAGGTGTTGTTAACTGACTGCGATGATGTTGGGGCCACTGTTTCTAGGGGTTGAATCTTCACAGTTGCGAACAGTTTCGGCTACATGGTACATCGGATCCTTCAGCATCTGTTTCAGCTCATCACTGGCACCAACCCTGTTGAGTGCTTCGTCCATGCAGGCGAGCCACTGGTCTCTTTCTTTTGGCCCGATACGAAAGGGTTCATGGGGATCAGTCAGGCAAACCGTCCCCTTGATGGCCTGATAGACCGGCGGCCCGCCCATCCATCCAGTCAGGTAGGCAGACATCATTCGTTTGATGTGATCCAGGTTTTCTGTGTGCATTGCCCGAATGTCTGTGGCTATTGGCAATTCGTCCATTGCATCAAAGAAGGCGCTTGCCAGATCTTTAATACCCTGGTCGCCCAAAATTTCGTAGGGCGTTTGTGGTTCAGTCGTCTGTGGTTCAGTCATCTACTCTCCAGCCGACCCTGTAAGGTTCGCGGCTTGTCGATCTGTTCACCGAGCAGTTTATGAAAAACTCTTGGCTTTGTCATTGTTATGTCAGTGGTCATATCATCGAGCTTTATTGGCGCAAAATCGGATCCGCATCAAAAAACGAGCAGAAACGACGGTTTTTGATATTCTAGGGTAGATATTAATCAAAGGAAGTAAAAATGGGTGTCTCGATTGGGACGGGTGGGTTCTCTACCAGGGAAGAGGCTAAGTCCATTATAGAAAGCGAGGGTCTGTTCGCCCGGGATGGGGCAATGCAAAGCGGTGACCTGGAAGATGTGCACTGGCACAAGACCAGTCTCAAGATCTATGTGCTGACGGGAAAGTTCGAAACCCGGGATGTCGTGTCGGACCAACTTTTAAATGCCGGAGCAGGAGACCTCATCAGTATCCCGCGGCAAACATTGCATGCGGCTCGGTGTCCTGAGCCTGCGACTTATGTTGTTGGGTTCGAATCCGAAGATGCGGCGAAAAATTTCAAACCGGAATTGCTGGAGGAATTGCCAGAGTCTTAATGCCCGAGACAGCGTTTGCCGTTATGCCGTTTTGGCGATAATCTCTTGTGCGAAGCGGTCAATGGCGACTCAGTACATTACTGACACGTTAGGTACCCATCGTGTATTGGGCGGATCACAGGAGGAATCATGAAAGAAGAATCTATCTTAATTACAGGTGCTGGCAGCGGCATGGGCCAGATGGCAGCGCGATTGTTTGCGGCGCAGGGCTATCCGGTCGCGGCGTTGGATGTAAACGAAAAAGGGCTTCTGGAAACGGCTGAGAACCACCAGAACATCCGTACTTTTAACACTGATGTTACTAACTATGATGCGGTGGCGGCGGTGGTGGACGAAACTGAAGCCAAACTGGGACCTATTAAGCGGGTTTACAACGCAGCTGCAATCATGCCGCTTGGTAAGGTGGTGGACCAGGATATTGAGATTTTCCACCGAGTGATGGATATCAACTACAACGGTGTGGTGAACGTGAGTAAGGCCGTGATGCCCAGGCTATTGGAACGAAACGAGGGAGAACTGGTTAACTTCGCATCGCTCGCCGGGTGGGTACCTATCTTGTACATGGCGGCTTACAACGCCAGTAAGTTCGCAGTTGTTGCGTTTACAGAAGTGCTGGCACACGAACACAAGGATAGTAACGTGAAGGTTTTGTGTGTTTGCCCACCACCGGTAAAAACTCCATTGCTGGATCAGGCTAGGGATACAGTCTGGCCGAAGGTGTTTGATCAGGGTGAGACTATCGAACCCGGGGACGTGTTGGCCGCAATAGACAAAGCAATTGCGCAGGACGAGTTATTCGTATTTCCCGGCAAACAAACCCGAATGGGCCAACGCATGCGCCGTTGGTTCCCCAGCCTTATCTGGAAAAATGTCCACCAAACCGAAGGTTTCTAAAGAGGACGAAGGGAATTAAATTCGAATCCCCGCCGTCCTCTTTATTATTACTCTTGGTTTAAGCTTTTAGGGTTACCGGCAGGTCGGTGATGCCGTGAATGAAGCTGGATGTGAGGTACTTTGGTTCACCCGTCACTTCGATCTTTGAAAAGCGCTTCATGATTTCTTCCCAGATCACACGTAGTTGCATCTCGGCCAGGCGATTTCCTACACAGCGGTGCACACCGTACCCAAAGGCGGTGTGTTGCCTTGGATTCTCTCTGTCGATGATGAACTTATCGGCATTTTCGATTGAGTCGCTGTCCCGATTCCCTGAGATGTACCACATACAGACCCGGTCACCTTTCTTTATTTTCTTGCCACCAAGCTCCGTATCCTGCAGTGCGGTTCGCGCCATGTGTGCAACCGGCGATTGCCATCGAATCATTTCGGGGACCATTTTTGGGATAAGCCCTGGATTTTGAGTTAGCTTTTCGTATTCCGCGGGATTCTGGTTTAACGCCAGCACACCACCGGAAATAGAGTTACGGGTTGTGTCGTTACCACCGACAATCAGTAACAGTATATTACCCAGCAATTCCTGTGGGCTCATGTTGTTGGTCGATTCGTCATGAGCTAGCATCGAGATGAGATCAAACTTCAGGGGTTCGGTTTTTCTTTGATCGTAAAGCTGTTGAAAATAGCTGTGGCATTCAAAAAGGATTTGGAATCCTTCCTCCGGCGTTTCGAAATATTCGGGGTCACCGATGTTCTGGGAAGTATCTGACCACAGGATCAATTTCATCCTGTCTTCCTGTGGAATGTCGAAAAGTGTTGCCAGCATCTGGGCTGTCAGCTCAACGGATACAGAGCGTACCCAGTTGAATTCTTCGCCAATAGGCAAGCCGTCCAATATCTCTCCTGCACGCTCCCGGATCAGCGGCTCAAGATCGACCAGTTGTTTCGGCAGGAACATCGGCGTCACAACCATGCGTTGTGCATCGTGTTTGGGTGGGTCTTCCATGATGAACATGGGTATGGAGAACTCGGTATCCTGATCTGGAATACCGCCGAGGGAAATACCGCCTAGTGTTGCTTTCGAAGAGAAGAGTTCATGGTGTGTATCGACATACATGATGTCTTCGTACTTAGTGACGGACCAGTAAGGGCCTGCCATGCTGTCCGCTGTGTAATGGACAGGGTCTTCTTTTCTTAATCGTTCGAAGTGCGGCCATAGAGTATCGTTGGCAAAGAGCGCAGGATGGACCGGGTCCATCTTGTCCAGAGGTATGCCATATGCGTCGTAATTAGGGTCTATTTTGAATGCTTCAACCATCTCCCTGTTGGAAACCGTCAAGTCCCCTGACCTGGTTCTGCTTACAAGTGCCTTTCGTACTTCGTCACTACTTCCAACGTATTGTGTCACCATCAGTAATCTCCAGCTGTTGTAATGGGTTAAGACTAAACGGCAGCCTAGTAATTGGCAATTATTGTTGGTCAGAACCGGGCGGAATGTAGGTTGCTTTGATTCAATCGGCGCGGCATTCTGCCTCTTTAAGTAATTATGTTGCGGAGTACAAGAATATGGGTGATCTGAAGCTTGGATTGCAGCTGGGATACTGGGGTGCAGGCCCAAACCCCAAGATGGTCGAAATTGCACAGGAAGCTGAGAAGCTTGGTTACGATGCGCTATTTACTGCGGAAGCCTGGGGCTCGGATGTGTTCACCCCGCTTGCATGGATCGGTGCGCACACAGAGCGCATCAGGCTTGGAACAGGTATCGCCCAGATGTCTGCCCGCGCACCCACCGCAACGGCGATGGCAGCACTAACACTGGATCACTTATCCGGTGGCAGGGTTATTTTGGGTATGGGAGTTTCAGGCCCGCAGGTCGTTGAGGGATGGTATGGAGAACCCTTTGGGAAACCGTTAGCAAGAACCAGAGAGTATGTGGATATTGTTCGTCAGGTTCTTCGCAGACAGGAGCCGGTCACAAACGACGGCGAGCATTATCCACTGCCTTACACCGGTGAAGGTTCCTGGGGTCTGGGTAAACCTCTGAAGTCTATTACCCACCCTTACAGAGAAGACCTGCCGATTTTCCTGGGTGCAGAGGGGCCAAAGAATGTCGAAATGACGGCAGAGATTGCTGATGGCTGGTTACCGCTCTATTACTCGCCCTATCGCCAGGAAGTGTATGCAGACCAGATAAAAGATGCGAAGCCTGGTTTCGAGATCATGCAAGGGATTTCGGTCATCATCAATGACGATGTCGAAGAAGCATTGAAGCCTTTGAAGCAAAACCTTGCACTTTATATCGGAGGTATGGGAGCCAAGTCCCGCAACTTCCATAATGAACTGGTTAAGCGTATGGGTTTTGAGGAGGCTGCGGAAAAAATCCAGGACCTGTTCCTGGCAGGTAAGAAGGATGAAGCCGCCGCTGCGGTTCCGACAGAACTTGCCGATGAGATTTCTCTCGTCGGGTCCGTGGACAGGATCAAAGATAGATTGCAGGCCTGGGAAGATACGCCGGTTACTTCATTGCTGGTATCAACTCGTAGTATAGGTCAGCTAAGGACCTTTGCTGACCTGGTCCTTGGGTCCTGATTTAGAAGTGATGTTTCCGGTCACCTTCGATGCTCCATCCGAACCCGTTTCTATCGAGGAATGGGTTCGGCAAAACCGGGTGGCGATAAACAAGGATTTGAAAGAAACAGGCGTGGTCCTCATTCGAGGGCTCGCAATGCGAGACCCTGGTGACTTCAACAGATTTGTTGCTGCGTTTGGTTTACCGGTGTTTTCGTATCAGGAGTCACTCTCCAATGCGGTTCGCATTAATTATAGCGAGAGGGTGTTTACCGCGAATGAAGCGCCTCCGGAGGTAGAGATCTACCTCCATCACGAAATGGCGCAAACGCCGGTTTCGCCGTCGGTTCTTTTTTTTTGCTGCATCTCAGCCGCGGAGCAGGGTGGGGCGACCCCTGTATGCAGGTCCGACCAGCTCTTCAAAGCTTTTAGAGCCAGTCATCCAAATTGGACGGAACAGCTGGTGGTCAAAGGTCTGCGGTATGTCACACGAATGCCCGCGGTTAGCGATGAGTCATCGGGGCAGGGTAGAAGCTGGTATAGCACCCTGGACGTTAGTGACAAACACGAAGCAGAGAAGAAGCTGGCTTCTATGGGTTACGCTTATACTTGGCAGAGCAATGATGACCTTGAGACACTTTCTCCTGCGTTGCCTGGAATTGTTGACCTAACTAATGGCGCGCAATCTTTCTATCATCAGTTGATCGCTGCCTACAGGGGGTGGCCCGGTGTTCGTGAAAATCCCACAAGTGGTGTCATGTTTGGTGATAAAACTGAAATACCGGTGAGGCTACTTGAGTCGCTGAGCGCCATGGCAGAGAACTACACAACAGATTTGCGGTGGGTCGATGGTGAAATAGCGATAGTGAATAACAGGATGATAATGCATGGCCGTAGGCCATATTCGGGTAATCGAAAAAGGCAGGTGCTGGTGAGTATGGCGCCCTGAGGAAGATGTGATGCTTAAGCTGTTTCATGTGCCAAAGACTCGATCGACAAGAATAATCTGGTTATGCGAAGAACTTGGCGTGCCTCTTGATATAGAGACCGTGTCGTTTTCTCCTGAGTTCAGAATGAGCCCGGAATGGCTCACGAAGAACCCTGTAGGAAAGGTGCCGGTGCTTGAGGACGGTGAACTCTCGATGTTTGAGTCCGGGGCGATGGTGCAGTACATACTGGATCGATATGCTAACGGGCGCCTGCAGCCGATGGCAGGAACGCCGGACCATGCGCTGTATATGCAGTGGTCATGGTTTGGAGAGGCAACTTTCGCTCGCCCCCTGGGTGAAATCGTTAATCACAGGCGCAACTTTAATCCGGAAATTCCCGAGGTCGTTGAAGAAATGGTGAACCGGGCACTGCTTTGCGTTAAGGCCGTCAATGATGCGGTTGAGGGGAAAGAGTTTCTGCTGGGCGAATTTACCGCTGCCGATATTATGGTTGGTTACTCCCTGATGTTATGTAACCAATTGATTCCAAGCCATTCCTACGACGAGGCGAACCAGTACTGGGCACGCTTGTGTCGGATGAACGGCGCTGTTAAAGCGTTTGGTGGCCTGAATCCTGGGTCGCTTTCCCAATAGGCTGCAAAAAATTTTAACAAGTTAAAAAGACTTGAACATGTTAAATATATTCTTTAATATCCCGCAATGAATCTGATGACAGAAAACCGCCTCGCGCGTCGTGCCTCGATGATGGAAGCCGCACGACAGATGATTGCCGAAAAGGGGTACGAGTCGATTACGATTCGTGAACTCGCGGCAGCTTGTCGCGTTAGCGTGCCTACCCTGTACAACCAGTTTGGTGGAAAGGATCAATTGCTGGCTGCCGCTATTGAAGATCATTTTGTAGGTGATCCGGACCAGGTAAAGATCAAGACGAATCTGATTGGCCTTGATCGTATATTCGCTATCCTTGATTTCATCACCTTGCAGTTTCTGCAGGCGCCTGACTTTCACCGGCGGCTGCTTGAAGCGTTTGGCTCCCTCGATTCTATGCAACAGGTCCAGCGAAGTATTACAGCCAGTCTTGCATATGAAATAGGCCAGGAACTCGGCGTGATGCAGGACAGGCGCGAGCTTGAATCATGGGCTGCCCCCGAGCTGCTGGCAGGACAGGTCACTACTGCTTTTATCAGTTCTACTATCATCTGGGGAAGCGGAATTATTAAAGAGAACCAGCTGACGGCTGCTGTTCAGTATGGGACGGGTCTTGTATTGGCTGGCGTAGTAACCGGTGACAATGTACCTCTGGTTCGGCAAAGGATTAAAGCGGCTCAGGAGCTGTTACGCGATTCACAGAAACTTTCATCGAAAGAACAGCCGCATCCGGACAGCCCACAAGTAGAAAAGGTGCAAGCAGACTAGTTTTCGATTTTTAACGTATAACCTAAATAGACCCATAAGGAGCTTAACCATGTCACAGCCATTTCCGAGTCATCCCAATCTTGAGGGTGGGTTTGCGCCTATTCATATGGAGTGTGATGCGCCAGACCTCGTCGTAGAGGGTGAAGTGCCGCAGGAACTCCGTGGTGCGTTCTTCCGAAACGGGCCTAACCCACAATTCGCGCCAAGGGGTGAATATCACTGGTTTGGTGGCGACGGTATGGTTCATGGGTTTTACATCGCGGATGGGAAAGTAAATTATAAAAACCGATACGTACAATCCGTTAAGTTTAAGAAGGAAATCGAGGCAGGCCGTTCCCTGTTTGGCGCCTTTAATCCCATGGAGAACGATGAAAGTGTGATGGGTCTCGAGACTGATGGCCTGGCAAACACAAACATTGTCTATCATGCGGGCAAACTGTTGGCGCTGGAAGAGGCCCACGCGCCGTTTGAGCTTGATCCGATGACACTGGAATCAGTGGGTCCCCATACTTTCGGTGACAAGCTTGTTGGGCCTATGACAGCCCACCCGAAGATAGACCCTGAAACCGGTGAGATGCTTTTCTTTGGCTACAATGCAGATGGGATGATATCGGAACACATGTCATTCCATGTAGTGAACAAAGACGGAAACCTGGTGCGTTCAGAAACCTTCAAAGCGCCTTATGCCGCCATGGTTCACGATTTCATGGTGACCCGTGAACACGTCATCTTTCCTATCATGCCGCTGACCGGCTCTATGGAGCGAGCTATGACCGGCGCGCCCGTTTATGCCTGGGAGCCGGAGAAGGGCGTTCACATCGGCATCATGCCAAGGAACGGAACTGTTGATGATTTGCGCTGGTTCCAGGGTGACCCTTCGTTTGTTTTCCACCCAATGAACGCGCATACAGACGGAGACATTGTGACCTGTGACGTTTGCGAATTTGAAGAAGCGCCGTTATTCCCAATGCCTGATGGAACGCCTGGCGACCCTGCCAAGGCTATTCCCCGGCTGACTCGTTGGACCTTTGACCTGGCCAAGAATACGAATGATTACAAATGGGAACGTTTGGATGATATGGCGTGTGAATTTCCGCGTCTTGATGAGCGATACACGGGGGCGAACTATCGCTATGGTTACTTTGCGGCTGATAAGAATCCGCAGTTTAAAGTTGGTGGCTTTAATGCCATCGGCCGACGTGATCATGAGACGGGTAAGGTTGAGCTTCATGATGTTGGTGAGGCTTGTGCGACCAATGAGCCGATCTTCGTACCGAGATCAGCTGATGCCCCAGAAGGTGATGGCTTCCTGTTAGCCAATGTCTACGACGCGAACCGGAAGGCGAGTCACCTGGTCATTCTTGATGCACAGAATGTATCGGGTAAACCACTGGCTAAAGCCTATCTGGATCACCGCGTTCCATTCGGCTTCCACGGTAACTGGGCCCAGGACGTCGCCTAAGCAACGCTAAAAGGATAACGCGAAGTAAAGGAGACGGAGGGAATAAGGGTTTAACTCCCTCCGTCCTCTTTAAATGTAGTCGCGCTTTAACAGGTGTGCGGTGGATAAGCGCTGGCTTAGCGCATTTCTGTAAACTGCCCGTCTTGCCATTGTTGCCTAAGAACAAACTTCTGGATTTTGCCGGAACCGGTTAATGGAAAGTCTTCTATGAGGAACCAGTTCTTTGGGGTTTTCTGGGGAGACAGATGTTCTCGCAGGTACGCAAATAATTCTTCTCTGTCGGGCCGCGCGCCGGGCGCCGCACGGATAAAGGCGCCGACAATCTCGCCATACCTGTCATCGGGCAACCCAACAATGGCAACTTCACCGACGGTGGGGTGGCGAAATAGCAGTTCCTCCAGTTCTCTGGGGTAAATGTTTTCACCACCGCGAATAATCATGTCCTTGAGGCGGCCTTCTACTTTGCAGTAGCCACGTTCATCCATGGAACACAGATCACCCGTATGCAGCCATCCATCTTCATCGATGGTCTTCGCGGTGGCCTCCGGCATGTCGAAATACTCATGCATAACGTGATAGCCGCGTGTGCAATATTCACCCAGTTCACCAATGGGGACAGTCTCGCCTGATTCGGGATCGACGATTTTTATTTCGACGTTAGGCATCGGGCCACCCAAAGTCAGTGCTTTATCGTCCTGATTGTCGTCAGGGCGAGTCATGGATGCGACCGGGGAACATTCGGTTTGACCGAAAACGATGGTGAATTGCGCGCCGAGTTCTTCTTCGAACCGCTGCACCAGTGCTGCCGGAACAGTTGAGCCACCGGACGTCATAGTATGGATTGAAGAGATGTCGCGCTTTGAAAATTCAGGATGTTCCAGCATACCAATGAGCATTGTAGGTACCCCGACCAGTGCGTGCGCTTTATAGGTCTCAATCAATTCAAGGGCCAGTCCAGGCTCAAAGGTTTCAACAACAAGCTGGGTACATCGTTTTGAGATCGCGCCCAGGACACAAATGACACAACCAGCAGTATGGAACAACGGCATCATCGTGACCCATATGTCGCCATTGTTGACCTTCATACGATCCAGAGTGTGGTGGCCATTGTTGACCAGACCGCGGTGGTGCAGGAGGGCTCCTTTTGGAAACCCTGTTGTCCCGGAAGTGTACTGGATCATGGTGGCATCCGAGGGGAGAACCTCGGGCAATTGAACATCGCTGTCAGCTGAGTCCAGGAACTCCTCCCATTGATCAAACCTGATGATCTCTCGCAGTTCCGGACAGTCATCTTTTACCTGATTGACCGAATCGAGCATTTTGTTGCCGCGGTACTCCGGCGTCACCAGTATCCCCGCACTTCGTGATTGTTTTAGTACGTATGCCAATTCATCGGGTCGATAGGCAGAATTAACCGTTACCAGAATTAATCCGGCGATGGCAGCGCCGAATTCGACCAGTACCCATTGGGGTGTGTTTTGAGACCAGATGGCAACACGCTCGCCGGGTTGAAATCGAGTCGCCAATGCCAACGCGATACGCTGGGCGTCGATGTACATTTCCTGATAGGTCCACTCGCGTCTTAAGGCTGGATCTTCATGACCAAAAATAATGGCGGTGCGATCGGGAACCTCGGTAGCAGCCCCTTTGAGCAGACCGCCAATAGTCTGTTCGAGTACAGGCGGTTCTGTCGGCCCTGTGGTGACTGAGAGTTTCGTTGTCATAGAACTTCCAGATTGACGTAAGGCATGATGCTATCAGAAAACTGCGCAGTGGAGTTCAACAACTAAACTCTTTAGCACCTGCCAGACTTGAGGGTACGAAAAACAAACCGAGCTCTATAAAGATCGTCCAAGTCCGGCAATCGACGAATAGCTCGACGAATAGCTCGACGAATAGCTCGACGAATAGCTCGACGATTAGCTCGACGAATAGCTCGACGAATAGCTCGACGAATAGCTCGACGCTGCGCTGATTTGTTGGTGCTGGCAGAACGGGCTGTCGCGGCTTGAGGTCAGAAGCTGATGCCCAATAGGCCAATTGCTGTACACCGTGGCTTATGACGACGCGAACAGTCTGCCGATCAAAAAAAAGCTCAACGATGGGGCTGCAAGTGCCCCCTCGGCGAGTCGTTATAGACCACTGCGCCCCGATGACAAACGTTGATGCCAACCGCAGACGAAAGTTGCAGAACTAAGGGGTTTACTTTTCCGTCAGCATCTTGATGTTCAGCAAGAACTTATCAAACTGAGCCCTACGTCGCGCCATGTCTGTATTTTTAGCGGCCTGATCAGGAAAGTTTGATACATCATAAACCAAGGTGTAGAAAAGCTTGGAGCTGCTGTCGTTAACGGGCTTCGCTTCCATAAACCCGTGGTAAAGATCGTAAAACTGTCCTTCTTTGATAGGCTGAGTATACCCATAAGAAAGATCTGTCTTGGCAACCATGACCTCGGTGATCGCACCACCGAGTAGCACTCGAACGGTACCTATGTTGCCGTCGCCCGAGGTGATTTCGCACTCAATGCTCGCCCACACACTAATGTCACAATAGCCACCTGCGATTGCCCAAAGCTCATCGGCGGATTTTTCTACATCAACTTCCATCTCAAGCCGGGTATATTCGGGTTCTGCAATCGCAGTCTCGAAGCCAATCAGGGTGCTGAATAAAACGATAGCTAGTATGAAATCTTTCATTTTTTGTCCTATAGAATGTTTTAGTGCGCATCTCACTTTTTGTGATCCGATAAAATATCCGATTGAAGCATCACATGACCGTAAGAATTAACCGGAGAGTTCTGTCTTGCAATCGCGAGTTGAGGCCACTTACTCTGCTTCAGCGCAGGCTAGTCCAATAGTGACTGAGGCGCGTTAGCTAATAGGCACCCGCACAACATTACACGAACTGAAAACACGAACTGAAAACACGAACTGAAATCCACCGCTGAGTTCGACGTTTATGGCCCTGCAACGAGGGCTGAGCAACAAAAATTTGAGCTCGAAACTAGGTGGCTTTATCTTTGTTACCTAGCGAAATTTGCTTTTTGGCCGGAGTGTTTGTCTGGCCGCTGACACCTGCCTCAATAGATTGAATTTTCTTGCCTGACTCTAAATAGATTCTTGTCTTTTCTGCAATGGATTCTGAGGTTTGGACTGCTGCCGGTTGCTTCTTCTTAGCTGGCGCGCGGGTGGGTTTGCTTGTCATATTCTTACGTTTTTCCAAGGGTTAGGAATTCTATTATACTCGAAAATCGCCGTCAAAGTGACCTTAGTCTTATAGATGGAAACTTAGGCGGCAGGGCACAAGCCCAGACTTCAGCTCAATCTCGAGTTAGTGCTGAAATGTTTCAAGCTTTCAGGGTGGTCTGTGCGGGTGAGAAAACTCAATGAATTGCGACGTCCGCTATTGGTCCAAGCATGGCCGTCTAAACAAGCCTCAGGTACAGCCTGGAAGGACCTTGCTGTATCTGACGGCTAGGGGCATGCGGACAGCCAAGTATTGCACCGTCTGGTTTGACTATTTACAAAGGTACCGCCTTTCCCGATTGGCATGGCGACCTCTTTGTTGGGGCACTTGTGGATCAGGAAGTTCGACGTATCGACATGGATTTGGGGAAGGTAGTCGGTGAAGAATCAGTATTCGCAGAGGTCGGCGCGAGAATTCGCGATGTGCGATCCGGACCCGATGGGTATCTTTACATCCTGACGGATAGTGAGAGTGGCAAGCTTCTGAGAGTTGTGCCGGATTAGTCCCATTGACGAGATCACAGCTAAACATGCGTGCGCTGTTACCCGATCGCAGCTATGTGAGCTACCGGCCCGAAGAAGATATCAGCGATTGGTAGCGGTTACTGTCCTGTCAAAAGTGATCTGAACTTTTCTAAGACTGCGGTGCGTGAAACTCGGTAGATGCCGCAAGTCGCTCCGGGACTCATCCAGCTGAAAGTTTTGGAGTCGTTCGAACAGTTGCTCAAAAGCAATCGCAGATTCCAGCCTCGCAAGGGGCGCCCCGGGGCAAAAATGAACACCCTGGGAAAAAGCCAGGTGTCTGGACGCATTATTACGTTGTACGTCGAAAGTCTCTGCGTGACTAAAATGCGTTCTATCTCTGTTTGCAGATCCGTACATTACACCTACCCCAGCACCTTCCGGGATTTTCACACCGTTTAATTCAGTTGCTTTGGTCGCATATCGAAAATGAGTTTGAACCGGTGATTCAACGCGGAGAACTTCCTCGACAAGGTTGGGAATAAGCGAGCGATCTTCCAGTATCAGTTTCATCTGATCTGGATGTTGCAGTAGTAACAACATACCGGCAGTAATCGTGTTGGTTGTTGTCTCGTTTCCCGCCACCAGAAACTGCAAGACGATGCTATTTAGTTCAGCATTATCCAGTGGGCGGTTGTCTTTAAAGCGAGCTCGAATGAGGTCTGAAATAAAGTCATCGCCGAGGTTTAGTTTCCGGTCAGCGATAATTTCATCGACCCATGCGGAAAAATCTTGTCGTAGCGCCTGAACGCTGACCATTTCTTGTTCTGACAGCATACCTCCTAAATGAGAAATCGTATCCGACCAGGTTTTGAACTGACGTAACATATCGCGCGGTAAACCCAGGGCCTCAATGATCACGATCAGCGGCAAAGGCACAGCAAAATCATAATTCATCTCGCAGTTTCCACCGGTAATAAAATCATCAATAAGTTCGTCAGCGATCATACGGACCCTGGGTTCCCAGCTAGATACCCGCTTTAGAGAAAATGCCTTGTTAACGAGGTTTCTATAGAACCGATGTTCCGGTGGGTCAGCCGTCAGCAACGTGCGCACCATACCTTCACGGGGTCGGTGGCTACCATCTGTGGAAGATGGGACCTGAACACCGGTTTTAGATGAGAAGGTATCCGTATCTTTAACAACCTGTATGACCAGGTCGTAGCGGCTGACCAGAAAGAAATTCCGATCCGGAACCTGAAAAACACCACCGTCTTCACGCAGGGCGTGATAATAATCAAACGGACATTCCGTGATGGCTGGGTCGAGCGGATCGCGATTTAAAAGTGAATCATTCATGACGTCATAATACCGCTAATGCTGCTGCGGCCCTATTGCCGCCATTGCTTAAGGGCCGTACAGGTTGCTGATATAAATCTAACGCTGATTCGCGCCCGGGCTCAGAGATTAAATCAACAATGCTCGATATCGCATCATTCTGATTTCAGCTCAAGAGCCAACAGGAGATTACCAGGCATGTGATTGTATAAGCTATAACCGGAACTCAGTAATAACAGACCCTTGTTAGCGACCGGTCCAGCTCCGCCACTCATCGAGCCTCCTTTCGTAAGCGTACCGAGCGTGCTGGTGAATTCTTGTTGGGAAGTGTCCAGCTCCCAAACAATCTTGCCGGTATCAATAGCGTAGGCGCGAGCCACCCCATCCATGGAGCCGGCGATGACAAGATCTCCGATGACTGTTGGGACCTGGGAAATTCCGGGGTGGCAATGGTCTCGCCCAACGCATTTATCCTCAAGTAGTGTGGACCACAGAAGGTCCCCGCTATTAGCGTCCAATGCATGCATACCTGGTCGGTCCGGGTTGGGGTAGGTGCGTCCGTCCGTCATATCACTGATGGGTATTAATAGTGTTTCCCCCTTTGCAGCTATTCCGAAATGGATCCCTCCTTGTATGCCACCTCGACCGACCCGTGTTTGCCAAATCAGTGATCCGTCTTTCGGGTGGAGTGCATGAACGAACCCGGATTTTTGTCCAGCGATAACGAGCCGGCCATGTTTTGTTGTGTTCACAATGACAGTTGCACCACCGAAATCGAAATCTGGTCCATTCTCTACCGGACAGTTCTCGGGCGTGGTGGTGTCACAGGCTGAGTTCCAAACATCATTAGCAGTCGCCTGAAAAGCCCAATTGAGTTTTCCAGTGTCTAAATCCATCGCCAACATCGCATCGCTGGTGAGGCTGGCGGGGGAGGACATGTTTTCTCCTGTGCCAACGTAGAGTTGATTGTTAATCACATCTATTGAGGGGCTATTCCACACGACAGCGCCCGACGGCCCGATAATATTGGTACCAACAGAGTTTTGGCCAGTGACGGCAGGTTCTTCCTCAATGGTATAGGTTTTCCATTGTATCTCGCCGGTAATAGCGTTTAACGCAGTGACTGAGCCGCGAAACGTACAGCATTCGTAGTCAGGATTGATCGGTAGGCTGACCTCCAGGGAGGAGACAGGTACGTAAAGCATATTGTTGTTCAGCGAAGGTGTGCCTGTGATTGTCGCGTTGGGATGATCGTCGGCTCGCGTGCGCCAGATTTTTTCTCCGGTATTGGCGTTGAGGCCATAGACATTGCCGATAACATCGCCAAAGAAAATCATCGGATCAGGACCTGACGCAGAATAGGTGATACCGGTCCTGACTTCCGCGGATGCAATATAGGACCAGCTTGCACATCCCTCATCGCGGTCTAACGAATATACAATGCCACTATGTGAGCCAACAAATATTTGATTGCCAGCGAAAGTAGGCTGTGACCTGACTCTACTCGAGTCTGGAAAAGCGATTGCCCATTTGGTCGTTAGCTTAGTGATGTTTTTAGAGGAAATACCGGCAACTTCGGTTGATATCGTACGTGTGTTTTCGAGTTGTATTCCCCAGTTGATCGACGAACTCGATGCGAGTGTTGCACTTTTGTTATCGCAAGCGGGTAATGGCGTCAGCTCGCCGCCCAGTTTTACGCCGCTAATATACTCAGCGACCTCTCTTTTTTCTTGAGCGGTTAACGATTGCGCTTCGTCGCGCATGACACCCTTAGTGATTGTATGCAGTACGGATTCAGGGGTCATCAGGCCGATCATTTCTCGCTGCGGCGCTCTTTTAACAGCGCCACTATGGCATGCTTTGCATGCGCGATCGTAGTGGGCTTTGCCGGGCAGCGCTTCTTTGGCCGCCTGTATATCGGCATACTGCTGAGATCCTTCAGTTTGTAGGGGAGGGGTAGTGGTGACAATAGGGTTGGATTCTTGCTGTGTGGATGATTGATTACATGCGGATAGCAGCAATGCAAGCAGCAAAATTGAATAATGCATAGAGATGGACCCAGTTTATTATTTACCTGGAATGCTAACACAGTAGCAGGGTTCTCTAGCCACTCTGGGTTGTGAGAGTCAATTGAGCAGAAAGATCAGGAGTAATAGCGGAGAGTACGGTTAGTTGTAAAATATCCGTCCTGTGAAGGGAAGGTGATTCTCTGATACTTCGATAGGAAGCCGAGTAATCGAAATCGCTTTATTGAGCGCTAACTGCTTCACTTTGCACTGGCGATTTTGTGAATCCGCCAACCGGACGAGTCAGTGATCTGGTTGTCTATATAGTGCCGAAATTAATCAGAGTGTTGATCAAGGATTTTTCGAATTTCGTTGATCAATTTTTCCGGCAAGAATGGTTTCCTTAGCAGAACAATATCGGGCGCGATTATGCCTTCCTTAAAAAGAGCATTGTCTGAGTATCCTGAGATATAGATCACTTTGAGGTTTGGGTTTATATTAACAGCGTGGTTTGCCAACTCTTTGCCATTCAAACCAGGCATCATGATGTCAGTAACCAGAAGGTCGATGTGGACTTTTGCCTCTCTAAAAATCTCTAATGCTTCTTCAGCATTAGAGGCATTGTAGACGTTATAACCTTTTGAACGTATCGCTGTTGAGAGTATCGATAAAATCTTTTCTTCATCCTCAGTGATGAGGATATTCTCTTTCGCTGTATTTTCGGGAAGCTCGGTAGGCTCGGGAAGCTCGGTTGGCTCGGTAGGCTCGGGAAGTAGTGGTTTAGACACGCTGATTGTGGGCGATTCTTTAGAAAGAGGGAAATAGAGCTCGATGTTAGTGCCAACGCCTACCTCGCTCTTAACATTAATGAATCCGTTAGCATCCTGCATAATTGCCCAGCACGTTGATAGCCCTATGCCAGTGCCTTTGCCGTTTTCTTTTGTAGTGAAGAATGGTTCGAAAATTTTCTCAATATTTTCAGCATTAATGCCGGCGCCATTATCCTTAATGGACAATAGAATATAGCTGGAATCGTCCTCGTTAGTTTCATTCCTGGCCGCTGCCACTTCAGTAGCTCGGAGATGCTCGGTCGAGATGTGGAGTTTGCCGCCGGCGGCCATCGCATCTTTCGAGTTAGTCGCAACATTGATCAATAATTGAACTAAAGAGTCTGGATCGATATGGCTAAAACACGGCTCGTCTGACGCCGTAAAGATAAAGCTAAATGTATCTCCAAGAAGGTTGTTGATTATAGGGGTGGTATCAAGGACGCTGGTGTTGATGTCGATCACTTGCGGCGAAGCTGGATGTTTTCTTGAGAAAGATAAAAGTTGTGCCGTGAGCGCCTTCGCTTTTTGGGTCGCTTTAATGACTTCATCTAAGTCTTCGGCTACTTCAGGCCGGTCCTTGACGCCGTTAAGTGCGAAGTTAGAAAACCCGTCAATAATAGTCAGCAGGTTATTAAACTCATGTGAAATCCCCGATGCTAAACGTCCTACGGCTTCCATCTTTTGCGAATGACGGAGTCGTTCTTCAAGATACCCGTTTGACAATAGCGCGGTTTCTTGTTCGAGGTGGGCTCTTTCGACATTAGTCAACAGAAGGCCGATGGAAATAGTAAGCAGCCCTGTAAGTAAGACCAGAATGGTACTGATAACGGCCCAACGGGGTGCGTCGACTTGCCAGTCGTTCCATAGAAGTGACCCTTGATGCAGTAGAACGAAGAAAAGCAGCATGGTCGAGATGATGGCTAAAAGCGCCCAAATAGCTCTTTTAGTACCAAAGAACACCGCAGTCAGCATTGGGACAATAAATAGCCAAAAGGGACCGCTGGCGTCGGTGCCAAATCGATAGGTGAAGTAAAAGCCAACGGCGTAAATCAGAAGAATGATCGCGCTGGCTTTAATGCGAAAAAAGCGACTTGGAACCAGAGTTATGCCTAGGATCAAACAGAACGAAACTAAATCGAATAGTAATATGCCCCATTCACTGTTGCGAAACGCCGCTACTGCGCCCACGACAGTTGCTATCGAGCCAAGTCCGAGCACCGACCATGTGATAATGGTCAGTATTTGTGAGCGCCACAAGTCGACAATTTTTATGCTCATAGGTTTCTGGCCTTCAATATCTTGACCGGAGCAGGGGCAACGAAACTAGTGGTGCGGCACAGAGTATCGTCGAGCTTTCCGGCACCAATGTAACAAGGATTGGCCGATGGCAATAGGTCCACTTTGCGGCAATCCTGCATGATCTAGCCGTGATGAAGACATCGAGCAAATGGTAAATCCTGCTACATGAGCTGATTGATGTGATTATCTAACAAAGTCGGACTAATTTGTAGTCAGATATTAAGTGGTGGCTTTTAAAAGTAGTGGCTTTTAACGATTATTTCAAACCGGGAGCTCCTCTAAAGCGCTTACAAGATCTTCTTTCGTATAGGGTTTCTTAAGAACGGGAACTTGATTGTCTTCTTCTTGCGTTGAGTTGGACATCGTCTTTTCGAAGCCCGAGGTTAGCAAAACCTCGATATGTGGATAGCTTGCCTGCACGTGCTGTACCAGGTCCCTTCCATTATTATCTCCGGGCATGACGATGTCGCTGAACACCAAATTAATCTCATCATGGCAATCCACCAGTATATCCGTAGCCATGCTCGCGTTTTCTGCCTCTAATATATGATACCCGAGAGAAGCGAAAATTCGGCACGAATATCTTCGTACCCGTGGCTCATCTTCAACGACTAGTACCGTTTTTGATTCAGTTTTGTTTTGATTTTCCGGCATTTCCAGTCCAATCGTATAAGTTCTTCGTGCTCTTAAAAGTCAATTTTGGCTTGTGAAAATACCAGAGTATCGTCTAATATCCTGATATAAAGATACAATAGCGATTGTGGGAATAAACAAGTTGTCACTATCTTACAAGTCATTTCCGATAGGGTATATACACGGTTACCTTAGGGTATCAATAGGTTACAAAAAGTTACAATTCAAGAATATTGCATTCTGGATGTGCGATGAGACAGCATATCCAGGATATGTTATAAGACATCGTCGTATTGCAAATGTTTTTATACTATCTACGAACCTAGGGTTGAATCAAAAAATTGTCTAAAGAGATCATATTAGTAGTAGATGACGATGAAAGAATTTGTCGAATGCTTGAGAGGTATCTCTCAAAACAAGGGTTCGAAGTAAAGTCTGCTTATAGTGGTGAGGGAATCGAAAAAATCATTGCAGATCTACAGCCAAGTTTGCTTCTTCTCGATCTAAATCTACCAGGGGAGCATGGGTTCGACATTGCTAAGAGAGTCAGGGCGCTCGATAAAAAAATTGGAATTGTTATATTAACGGGGAGTGGCGATAGTATTGATCAGGTCGTTGGCCTTGAGATAGGTGCAGACGATTTTGTCTCAAAGCCTTTTGACGAAAGGCAACTGCTGGCTCGGATTCGTAGCGTGTTGCGCCGTGTAGAGGCGTCAACAACTGAGGCAATAGATGATCGGGATACTATCGAGATAGGTGATATCACGTTGAATCTGGAGTCTTATGAAGCCACGAATAAGGAAGGGTCTATTGGCCTTACGACGCACGAATTCCAACTAGTTGCTATTTTGGCTAAAAGCCAAGGCAGAGTATTAAATAGAGATCAGATATTAGACCAGTTGTCTGGCCGAGATTGGGCTCCTTACGACCGCAGTATTGACGTTCTTGTGGGTAAGATTCGGAATAAGCTAAAGGCTGCAGGCGAGCCGAATTTGATAATCACGGTGAGAAATGCAGGCTATAAGATAGCTTCGTCTGGGAAAGTCGCGAACTAACCCCCTTTTATTAGACAATATGATGATTAATTCATGACTTATACAGGGCGACTGCGAATCCGCTGCGTGGGCGGAGCCAAACCCATCATACTGCCAAGGAGTACGGCGCCGGCCTATTTTCAGTACCAAGATAGGTGTTCGGGTATAGTGCTGAACTCGAACTTCCCCAATTAGTGGCTACTTAAGATGATCGATTTATCAACAGATAAAGTTCTCGATGAACTTTTCACGATGAATTTTTCAATCGCTGCAGATCTCGGCCTATACAATATAACTCCCCGTTTACAGCGATACTTGGGCGACGTCGAAGATGGTCAAAAATTATTTGATGTTTTTCGCTTTCACAGGCCTGGTGAAGTAAGTAGTTTAAAAGATCTCGCAAGTATTGGAGCTTCATTGGTCCTGTTGCTCTCAAATAGTGGAGAGCATGGTTTGCGAGGACAGTTACTGCCTTTGAGTGTTGATGGCGGCTATCGTTTTGTCGGTGTGCCCTGGCTAGCATGGATTAACGCGAACGGTTTTGATTCCAACCTGGACTTGGGAGATTTCCCTAAAATCGATTCGCAGATGGATCAACAGATCTACATGTCTACCCAAAAAAATATGGTGGACGATCTAGAGGAAATCAATGGCGAACTAAGGAGTGCCGAAGAAGAGAGAGATAACTTCCTCTTGGCGGCCAAGGCGCCAATTTTCGCTGTTGATGCTAACAATGTTATCCGAATATGGAACTCGGAGCTTGAGGTGGCCTTAGGGGTTTCGGCAAAAAGTGCCATAGGAAGTAAAATAGAGACAGTGTTCCAGGGCGAGACCCACGATTCCCACAATCTTGATATTGGGCGACTGCTAACAGACGGTGTGACAGAGGTAGAGGTCATACACTCTAATGGATCTGACCGAACCGATATGTTGTTCAGGCTTTTTGCTCACTCTTCCAAGGACTCAGCAGAGAGTCAGGTTTGGGGGCTTGGCCAGGATATTACCGAAGTAAACAGGCAAAAGCGTGAGCGCTACCGTTTGCAGCGATTAGAGTCCTTGGGAAAGTTAACCAGTATTGTAGCGCATGACTTTAACAACCTATTGGCGATAATTTCTGGAAATCTTCGGTTCATTACAATAGATGAAGATGATAAAGAAGTCCTTGAAGACATAGATTCGGCAGTTAACGATGCTATAGCGCTTATTAAGAAATTACGTAGCTTCAGTGATGAATCAAAAAACACTGCTGAAACATTCAATGTTAAGAAAGGCCTTGAACAGTTTGTCAGGCTTGTTCAACCAGTTGTTGGTAAAGATCTGGACATAGTGATATCTGAAGTAGACCCGGGAATCTCAATTAATGCTGACAAGGCAGATTTTGATAACTCCCTTCTCAATCTGGTTATCAACGCTAAAGATGCTTCCGATGTTGGCTCGAGTGTTTTCATTGATGTTGAGGTCATTTCCAATCCCAATGTGGCCGTGTTGAAAGATCAACGATATGTAAAAATCAGGGTGAGAGACCTTGGTTGTGGGATGGACGATTTAGTGATTGAAAGGGCTTTCGAACCGTTCTTTTCAACTAAAGGTCGGTCTAGAGGCGAGGGCCTTGGCTTGAATTCTGTATTTAGTTTCGCCCATGCTAATTCAGGGCATTGCACGATTGAAAGTGCGGTCGGTATCGGCACCACCGTGAGTGTTTATTTACCGCTGGGTGCTACTAAAGTTGTGCCATTGGACCTGCCTGACGTTGCTCATGAAGGGGGCGCTGGCTCGGGGCTCATATTGGTGGTCGATGACGAAGCAAGGGTAAGGAAAATTACCTGCCGTGATTTAAAAGCAATGAACTTTGATGTAATCGAGGCAGAGGATGCGGACGATGCCCTGAAAAAATTACAAAACTATCACTCTCAATTGGTTCTAGTTGTAAGCGATATTGTGATGCCTGGCTCAATGAGCGGTATTGAGCTGAAGAAAGTCGTTGAAGAAAAGTATGACTCTCTTAGTGTGCTTTTGGTGTCCGGAAATTCTTTGCAGGAATGGGAGAGCGTTGATCAGGTATTACGAAAACCCTATTCATTAGTTGAATTTCAAGCATTAGTTAATGCTTATGCGCGACGGGTCGATAAAGCTTCGTAGAGATGCCAATCGTTCGACACTGTATCTTGACATGGGTCATGTTCGAGAAATCATCCATCGCCCCTTACCCACCACGCTGATTTCTATGCGGTTGTCCTTCAGCACTTCCGTGAAACCTTCATGGGTAAATCGACAGCCCTGGTCGTTAAACCTATCCGACGCTGAAGAAGCCTAGAGTGAGATTTTTAATTTTATTGAGATGTTTTACAATCCGCTAAAGCGACACAGCCATGCGGGTGGCGTATTACCGGCTAAGTTCGAAGACGCCTATTTTTCGAGATTGGAAGGTGTCTATTATATTAGACTCATTCAGTCCATAAGTTACGGAACCCCTGAATCAAGACAGAAACCAGCGGATGAACCTACAAGAAGAAGTTAACCAGACAAACGAGAGCCCAGACGTAAAACCAGTCTTATTGTTTGTTGATGATGATGATCGAGCTATTAACCTGCTGAAACGGGAGTTTGAAGAAGCCAGCTATGTTTGCCACTTTGCGGAATCCGCATTCAAGGCACTTGATATCCTGCAAAAAATAACCATCGACGTTGTCATTTCGGACATCAACATGCCGATTCTCAGTGGCACTGAATTATTCGAACAAGTTAAAAAGAAACATCCCGAAGTAATCAGAATCGCCATTTCCGGCTCTATAAACATCCCCGAGTTCGTCAACGCAATTAATAAAGCTAGCGTCCACGCCTATGTCGTTAAGCCTCATCAGCCAAAAGATCTAAAACTGATCATTTATAAGGAATTATTGGAGCGTAGAAAGAATCGTCAGGAAATTGACCGAATCAAGGCAAGCCAGAAAAATGCGGCTAACAGAGCCCGTGAATCCGGCGCATCTCTCTCAAAAAACCAGGGGTTAATTGAAGCGATACAACAAGGATATAAGAAGCTGTTGATTAGTTATGACCCCACCTTCGAATCAAAGCGAGAGCGCTATGAGTTTAGGAAAAACCTCGGAAGTGGGATTGGCAATGCCTTGAAATTGGACATGATCACAAAAATGCAGCTCGACATGGGTTTATTTCTTTCCAGTTTTTGTAGTGCAAAAAAAATTAAATCGCTATCTACAGGTCCCATGGACGATTTTATGGCCGTGGCGATCGCCCTGGCGAGGAAGGACGATGAAGCTTTGGGTAAAATTACCGAATCCCTCGTGCTAAGTGAATGTTTTAAAACTATCTCGGCAATGGATACGCTTATCTATGAGCAGGAACTTAACTGGAATGAATCGATTAAAGTAATCAATTCGCAGCAATCTAGTTATGACGATGAGGTGCTCCTTGCTTTGAATGATCTGTAAATGCAAAACGCAGAGTCGAACGATTTTCAACTCTGCGAAGCTTGATCGATCCGTTGCGCATACTCAGTAACCAGCGCTTAAATCAATCAGGTAACCCAAGCACCCGCTTCGCAATAATATTCAGTTGAACCTCTGAAGTCCCACCTTCAATAGAGTTTGCTTTTGAACGTAGCCATTCGCGGTTGGTGGACAATTCACGGGGATCAAAACTATCTCCCTCCCATCCGAGACTCTGGCTACCCATAATGTCCAATAAAATCTCAAACCGGTTTTTGTTCTGCTCCGTGCCGTAGTATTTGAACATTGACGATGCTGGAGAAGGGGCAGAGGTTGTTTTGGCTTCTTCGGCTGATCTCCTGAGCGTCAATGCGAAGGCTATACTATTCATTTGGTGCCGCGCGATGCCATCGCGCAGGCTGGCGCTGGCTATCTTGCCATCAATCTCGCCCACGTATTGCTTGGCCTGGTTCTCCATCTTGTTGGCGGGGTTGTTTGTTTTTCCACGCGTCCCCATACCTGCAACCATATTGCGTTCGTGCTGTAACAGTTTTTTTGCGATGGTCCAGCCCTGGTTTTCTTTTCCTACGAGGTTTGGTCTTGGGATTCGAACATCGTCAAAAAAGGTTTCACAGAAAGGTGACTCGCCGCTTATTAGCTGAATCGGTTTTGTACTGATACCTGTTGATGTCATATCGAACAGGACAAAGCTGATACCTTCATGTTTGGGGGCATTGGCGTCTGTTCGGACCAGGCAAAAGATCCAGTCCGCGAAGTTGGCATAAGAAGTCCAGACCTTGGAACCGTTGATAACATACTCATCGCCGTCAACAACAGCCCTGGTTTGCAGGCTGGCGAGATCAGACCCGGAGCCGGGTTCACTGTAACCCTGGCACCAGCGAATTTCCCCGCGGACGATTTTTGGCAGATGTTCCAGTTTTTGTTCTTCGTTCCCATACTCAAGCAATACCGGGCCGAGCATACTGATACCAAACGAGATGAGTGCCGGGCGGGCATTGATTCGTTCCAGTTCACTTTGAAGCACGCTATTTTCTTCAAAACTGAGCCCACCACCACCGAATTCCTTTGGCCAGGTTGGGCAGGTCCAGCCCTTTGATCCCATTGCGTCAAGCCAGGCCTTTGAGTCTGGGTTGGGGTAGGTAGCGTTGCGACCACCCCAGACAGTTTCATCTTCTGACCCTGAGGTTTGCATACTTTCAGGACAGTTTTTATCAAGCCACTGTCTGACTTCCTGGCGAAAGTTTTCCATTTCTATTTCTTCCTGTATCGATTCGATGTGAGTTCAGGCTATTCGTTAACCAGACGAACAGGTGTTCCCTTGAAGAAGCCTTCAATGTTTTCTCTGGTCTGCTGGATAAGTCGGGTTCTAGATTCTATTGCGGCCCATGCGTTGTGTGGAGTGACGATCAAGTTAGGTATGTCTTTAAGTAGAGGGTCGTCCATGTCTGGAGGTTCCTGCTCGAGCACGTCTATCGCCGCGCCGGCAATGTTGCCGGCCTGCAGGCAACTGATCAGGTCATCTGGATCAACCAGACCTCCTCGTGCCGTATTAATCAGGAATGCATCCTGTTTCATGAGCGCGAGCGTATCGACGTTGATGATCCTCGAGGTTGCGTCGTTTAGCGGGCAGTGCAGGCTGATGTAGTCAGAGGTACGTAGTACTTCTTCAAATTCAGTTCGGCCTTCTCGTGGCTCCCTCCCTGGATGTTCGCTGACGACAATTTTCATGCCGAGTGCTTCTGCCGCTGTTCCAACGGCCTTACCCAGTTCTCCATAGCCGACAATACCCAGTTGCTTGCCTGCTATTTCCCGGATGGGGTGGTCGAGTAGGCAGAAAACGTCAGATGCTTGCCAGTCACCGCTGCGAACCGAGGCCTGGTATTGATGAAAGCTGGTAGAGAGGTTAAGTATCAGGGCCAGTGTGTGTTGAACCACTGAAGGCGTACCGTAAGCAAGGGCGTTACTCACCTTAATGCCGCGACTAGCGGTTGCCAGGAAATCTATATTGTTGGTACCCGTTGCCATGACACTGATGAACTCCAATGCAGGGGCAGACGAAAGGCTGGCTTCATCCAGGACAATCTTGTTGGTAAGCACGACAGTGGCGGCCTTAATACGTTCGGCAACTTGCTCCGGAGTCGTGAACGGGTGGACCTGCCAGTCATCCAGGAGCTGGGTGACCGGTGTAAGGTCTATATCTTTACCTAAGCTATCTGCGTCGAGAACAACTCCAAACATATAATCAACTAGCCTGGGGTAGCCTGATTCCACTCAGCGATTCTTTCAGCATGGGCTTCAAGTAGCGCATCGACATCACCATTAATAGTCAAGGAAACAATCGTGTCACCCTGTGCTATCGAGTCAACAATATCCTGGTCAGTCGCAGAATCAACTGAGCCGAACACACTGTGAGCGCCATCCAGATGAGGAGTAGGTCCATGAGTAATGAAGAACTGGCTGCCGTTAGTGCCGGGACCTGCATTCGCCATTGAGAGTTTGCCTGCCACATCATGCTTGAGGCTTGGGTCAAATTCGTCCTCGAATCGATATCCGGGACCACCGGTGCCTGAGCCAAGCGGGCAGCCACCCTGGATCATAAAATTAGGAATGACCCTGTGGAAGTTAAGTCCATCGTAGAAATTCTTTGTCGCAAGGTTAATGAAACTTGCCACTGTCACCGGTGTTTGATCGGGGTACAGGGTGATATTGATGGTGCCCTTGCTGGTTTCCATGGCTGCTGTGATATTCAAAAGGGAATGTCCTTATTGGTTAAGTTACGGTTCTGATTCAGTAAAGGGTGTTACGCTATCGGTTGTCAATGGATACGTAATCGCGTTTATGTTCGCCTAGATATAGTTGGCGTGGTCGGGCGATTTTGAACGGTGCAGCAATCATCTCATCCCAGTGGGTGATCCAGCCTGGCATTCTACCAAGGGTGAAGATTACTGTGAACATGGTGGTCGGGATACCCATCGCTTTGAGGGTAATGCCTGAATAAAAGTCGATATTGGGATAGAGGTTTCGATCAATAAAGTAGTCCTGTTCCCGGGCGATCGTTTCCAGCTTTTGAGCGATCTTAAGAAGTGGGTCCTCCGAGGCGCCTTGTTCTTCCAGTACTGCATGGGCGCTGCTCTGCATGACCGTTGCCCGTGGGTCAAAGTTTTTATAGACACGGTGGCCGAATCCCATCAGCTTAAATGGGTCTTCCTTGTCTTTTGCTTTGGCAACATATTCTTCGATATTTGATTCATCGCCAATTTCAACCAGCATGTCGAGTACGGCTTCGTTCGCGCCGCCATGGGATGGCCCCCACAAAGCAGCAGTGCCTGCGGCGATAGCAGCAAACGGGTTACATTCGGTTGAACCTGCCATTCGGACGGTTGAGGTGGACGCGTTCTGTTCATGATCGGCATGCAGGATAAAAATCCTGTCCATGGCGGCAGACAGAGTAGAAGAGACGTTGGGCTGCTCGCCTTTTTTGCCGAAACACATATGCAGGAAGTTCTCTGCATAGGTCAGGCTGGAGTCCGGAGCAATGAACTCTTCCCCAATCGACTTTTTGTAGGCCATCGCCGCTATAGTTGGGATCTTGGCGATTAGCTGTAAAGCTGCTTCCTTTCTATAAGCCGGGTCGCTGATGTCCAGGGAGTCGTGTTGCAGTGATGCCAGCCCGGCAATCGCGGCACAAACCATAGACATGGGATGTGAGTTCTTCGTAAAGCCATCGAATATATGTTGGAAGTGTTCGTCGACAGGCATTCGATCGTTAATATCTTTTGTAAATTGGGATAGCTGGGATTCGTCGGGAAGCTCACCGTTCAGCAACAGATAGCAGACTTCCATGTGACTGGAGCCTTCTGCGAGCTGGTCAATTGCATAGCCTCGGTAGAGCAGTATTCCATTGTCTCCATCGATATATGTCACGTTTGATTCGCAGCTTGCGGTGGACAGAAAGCCTGGGTCGAAGGTGAAAAGCCCCTCTTTAATAATCCCGCGGACGTCGATGACATTAAGGCCTTCACTTGCCTCCAGTACCGGCAATTCAACCGACTTACCATCGATGACAATTTCTACTTTTTGTACCATCTAACTGCTCCAGAATTTCTTCGCCGACTCGGCGGTTGACTGACTTTTAATGTCGCTAATGATCGGCTGAATCGTGGTGCCTGAGGATTAAATTTTCTAATTTTCCGATTAAGGTTGCTGATACTTTAGCGACGCCGGGATGTTGGACCCTTCCCGGAAAGGCAGACTATCAAAGCAAAACGGGATAGGCTTGTAAAGCCTTGTACAGGGGCTCTTTTACAGGTTAGTGGTTTGTTTTTTAAGGGTAAACTCACTATTATGTGCGCGCTTTGGCGGATTCACGGGATTTAGGTTTGCAGACCCTGTGGATAATCCCTAATTATAAAGAGTAAATATCAGTGAAACAAAATTCTCGCCCGATCAATGTAGGCATTGGCGACTTGTTGTCATTCAAATGGCCGATCACCGCGATCAGTTCCATCACGCATCGCGTCGCTGGTGTGGTCCTTTTTATTGGCGTTGCGTTCATGCTCTATGCACTCGATTTATCGCTGTCCAGTGAACAAGAGTTCATTGCCCTGAAAGAAATGATGGTCAGTCCCCTGGGGAAGATGATTACCTGGGGCCTGCTTTCAGCTCTTGGCTATCATTTCGTTGCCGGGATCAAGCATTTATTGATGGATATGGGTGTTGGCGAAACACTCGAGGGCGCTCAGTTCGCCGCCAAGACAACACTTTTCTTCTCAGCAGTCCTGATAGCGCTTGCCGCCATCTGGGTTATATAAGGAACTCGTTATGGTTACTCAAGTTGTCAATATGAGCCGAAACGGTGTTTCTGACTGGCTTATCCAGCGAGTGAGTGCACTTGTACTCGCCGCTTACACCCTGTGTATCTTCGGTTTTGTTGTGCTCAACCCTGGTCTGGATTTTGAGACCTGGTCCGGCTTTTTTAACAACACCGGTATGCAGGTATTCACCATGTTGGCTGTCCTATCTACCGGTGCACATGCCTGGATCGGAATGTGGACTATCGGTTCTGACTACCTGCGAGAACACACGCTCGGTTCAGGGGCGACGACATTAAGATTTATCTATCAGGTTGGTTGTGTACTTATTATTGCGGCCTACCTGATCTGGGGTATCAATATCCTTTGGGGAAACAACTAGTATGAGCGATATTCCTGTTCTTGAATTTGATGCCATCATCATCGGTGGGGGTGGCTCGGGAATGCGAGCTGCACTGCAGTTGGCAGAGTCAGGTAGTAAAACTGCCGTTATTTCAAAGGTATTCCCAACCCGATCACATACAGTCTCCGCCCAGGGCGGAATCACCTGCGCCATCGCGAGCGATGACCCTGATGATGACTGGCGCTGGCACATGTATGACACTGTAAAAGGGTCAGATTATATCGGTGACCAGGATGCGATTGAATATATGTGTAGTGTTGGACCAGAAGCCGTGTATGAACTGGAACACATGGGTTTGCCGTTTTCTCGAACCGAAAAAGGTCGAATCTACCAGCGACCCTTTGGTGGTCAGTCCAAGGACTACGGCAAGGGTGGCCAGGCCGCCAGAACCTGTGCAGCGGCAGACAGAACTGGCCATGCTTTACTGCATACCCTCTATCAGGGGAACCTGAAAGCGGGTTCAGTCTTTTTTAGTGAATGGTTCGCCGTTGACCTGGTCAAGAATTCCAACGGTGCAGTCGTTGGTGTAACTGCGATTTGCATGGAAACCGGTGAGCTTCATTACGTTAAGGCAAAGGCAACTGTTCTTGCGACGGGCGGAGCAGGTCGAATCTACCAGTCAACGACCAATGCTCTGATGAATACCGGTGATGGCACAGGCATGACGCTTCGTGCTGGATACGCTGTCCAGGATATGGAAATGTGGCAGTTTCATCCCACGGGGATTGCTGGTGCAGGTACTTTGGTAACAGAAGGCTGTCGAGGTGAAGGCGGTTACCTGATTAACAAAGACGGTGAACGTTTCATGGAACGTTATGCGCCGAATGCGAAAGACCTGGCGGGCCGGGATGTTGTCGCAAGAAGCATGGTGCTTGAAATACTGGAAGGTCGCGGTGCAGGTGAGAACGGCGATCACGTGCTGCTGAAGCTGGACCATCTGGGTGAAGAAATTCTTCATTCAAGATTGCCGGGTATTATCGAGCTGTCTAAGACCTTTGCTCATGTTGATCCGGTGAAGGAACCTATTCCTGTTGTACCAACCTGTCACTACATGATGGGGGGGCTTCCAACGAATGTTCATGGCCAGGCGATTACAATTGATGCGAGTGGCAACGACCAGATAGTGGACGGGCTGTATGCCGTGGGTGAGGCAGCGAATGTCTCTGTTCATGGGGCGAACCGACTAGGCGGAAACTCTCTGCTGGACCTTGTTGTCTTCGGACGAGCCGCTGGCCTTCATATTACCGATGCGCTGGCACAGGGCATGGATTCAGGGGAAGCATCGGATTCTGACCTTGAAGCGGCGATGGTACGGCTGAATCGCTGGGATAACTCAAAAGGCGATGGCGAGTCACCGGCAATGCTAAAGAAAGAACTGCAGCAGTGTATGCAGCTAAACTTCGGTGTCTTCCGTAAAGAAGCGCCCATGCTGGAGGGTATTAAGAAGCTTGAAGAATTACGGGAGCGAATTGGCAAGGCATCGCTTAATGACGATTCACGAGCTTTTAACACTGCACGCCTTGAGGCGCTGGAACTGGACAACCTTCTGGAGATTGCTGAAGCAACTGCCATCAGTGCTTCGGGACGCAGGGAAAGCCGCGGTGCTCATGCTCGTGATGATTTCCAGACGCGGGACGATGAAAACTGGTTGTGTCATTCCATCTTTGATCCCAATACCAAAACATTGAGCAAGCGGGACGTTAACTTCGCTCCGAAGACAGTTCCCACCTTCGAACCCATGGAAAGAACCTACTAGGGTTCGATAGAGACAACAGGAATTAATATGCAGGTAAGTGTATATCGCTACAATCCGGATGCGGATAAAGAACCCTACATCCAGGACTTCGATCTTGAGATCCCGGGTGGACGCGACTTGATGGTGCTGGATGTCCTTGAATTGCTCAAGGAGAAAGACCCATCGGTGACCTATCGTCGATCCTGTCGTGAAGGGGTCTGTGGGTCAGATGGTGTGAGCATGAATGGCAAGAATGGCCTGGCGTGTGTTACACCACTCTCTGAGGTCGTCCGGGGTGGCAAACTTACCATCAAACCGCTGCCGGGATTACCTGTGATTCGTGATCTGGTCGTCGATATGGACCAGTTTTACAAGCAGTATGAAAAGATTAAACCTTATCTATTGAATGATGAACTGGCGCCCGGTCGGGAGCGACTCCAGTCACCGGAAGAGCGTGAAAAGCTTGATGGGCTGTATGAATGTATTCTTTGCGCGTGCTGTTCATCTTCGTGTCCTTCGTTCTGGTGGAATCCCGATAAATTCATCGGTCCAGCGGGATTACTTCAGGCTTATCGGTTTCTTGCTGACAGTCGGGATACGGCGACTGAAGAGCGCCTTGCGGGTCTCGAAGACCCGTTCAGTGTTTTTCGCTGTCGTGGCATCATGAATTGCGTTTCTGTCTGCCCTAAAGGACTGAACCCCACTCGTGCTATTGGGCATATTAGAAACATGCTGTTGAAGAGAGCCATATAGCGCTCTACTGGACACCAGACCCTGTCCAGCCCGTTTTAATGCCTGTACAATCTGCCGCTCGGAGTAGTCCCCATTGGTACGAGGTAACGGGATGGTAGATAGTGTGATGGATCGTATGTGGCGTTCAGGCCATATATCCGCTGGCAATGCGTCATACGTAGAGGATCTCTACGAGAAATTTCTGGTAGATCCTTCTGAAATTCCAGACCAATGGCGAAGTTACTTCGAATCCTTGCCCAAGGTGGAAGGCGCCGACGCGCCGGATATCTCCCATGATACGGTTCGCAGCCATTTCCTGCTGCTGGCCAAGAACCAGGCGCGTGTTGTGCCGGTCTCTGCCAGCAGTGTTCACGCTGATCATGAGCGAAAACAATTTGCCGTCAGTGAACTCATCAGCGGCTATCGAAGAAGGGGACATCTTAAGGCTAATCTGGACCCGCTCGGCCTCCAGGCTCCCCTGCAGGTGCCACTACTGGAACTTGAATACCACAAACTATCTGCCGCCGATCTGGACACAGGTTTCCAGACGGGAGATGTTTTCTTCGGCCAGGGCGAAGCACCACTAAAAGACATAATAGCAGTACTGGAGAGTACGTACTGCGCATCAATCGGTGCAGAGTACATGCACATCTCTGATGAGGCTGAACAGATGTGGGTTCAGCAACGAATGGAGAGAGCCCGGTCCAAGCCTTCGTTTAGCGATGGCGTTAAGCGAAGAATTCTTGATCGACTGATCGCCGCCGAAGGTCTTGAAAAATACCTCGGTACCAAATATCCGGGAACCAAACGATTTGGCCTCGAAGGTGGTGAGTCTTTTATACCCTGCCTTGGGGAACTGATTCACCGAGCGGGCTCTTCGGGGGTCGTCGAGACGGTGATCGGTATGGCGCACCGTGGACGAATTAATGTTCTGGTCAACCTCCTGGGCAAAGACCCGGCTGAACTTTTTGATGAATTCGAAGGCAGGTACACGCCTGGGTTTGGTTCTGGTGATGTGAAGTATCACCAGGGTTTCTCATCCAACCTGATGACGCCGGGAGGAGAGATGCACCTGGCGCTTGGCTTCAACCCATCGCACCTGGAAATATCTGCGCCGGTTATCGTCGGTTCTGTTCGTGCGAGAATGGACAGAAGGCAAGACACCCAGGGTGATAAAGTCCTTGCGATTAACGTGCACGGTGACGCTGCTTTTGCGGGGCAGGGTGTCGTGATGGAAACCTTCCAGATGTCGCAGACTCGTGGCTTCTATACAGGTGGTACCGTTCACATCGTTATCAACAACCAGATTGGTTACACGATTAGTGATCCCGCGGATGCACGGTCGACGCACTACTGCACAGAAGTCGCCAAGATGGTTCAAGCGCCTGTATTTCATGTCAATGGAGACGATCCTGAAGCGGTCGTGTTTGTGTCTCAGCTTGCCCTCGACTACAGAATGGAATTCAAGAAAGACGTCGTCATCGATATCGTTTGTTATCGCCGGCGTGGACATAACGAAGGCGACGAACCTGCGGTCACTCAACCGGTGATGTACAACAAAATTCGCACGCACCCGACTACACAGACGCTCTACTCAGACAAGATCATTGCTGAAGGTGCCATTGATGCTTCGGATTACCAGGCTCGTATCGAAGGCTATCGTGATGCATTAGATGAGGGTAAAGCTGTCGCCTGGGATTTTTTGACCAAGCCTGATACCTCCATGCATGTTGACTGGACGCCGTACCTTGGCCATGACTGGGATATTCCGTCAGATACCACGTGTGACGTGGACCGGTTCCAGGAAATTGCTCGCGAACTGAACGAGATACCTGAAGGTTTCGTGCTGCAAAAACAGGTAGAAAAAATCGTTGAAGATCGGCGCAAAATGGGTGCCGGAGATTTGCCAAGCAACTGGGGTTTTGGTGAAATCATGGCCTACGCGACCTTGCTGGACCAGGGCTTCAGCATAAGGCTGATTGGTCAGGATGTTGGTAGAGGGACTTTCGCGCACCGGCATGCGGTGTTGCACGACCAGAAGGAAGGCACAACGTTAACGCCTCTCGCCAGTCTGGAGAAAGAGCCCAATCGGTTCTATCTCTATGACTCATTTCTTTCAGAAGAAGCGGTGCTCGCGTTTGAGTATGGTTATTCGGGTACTAGTCCAAACACTCTGGTGATCTGGGAAGCTCAATTCGGAGACTTTGCCAATGGTGCCCAGGTGGTTATTGACCAGTTTATCGCTTCTGGTGAACACAAGTGGGCGCGTCTGTCTGGTCTCACGATGTTATTACCCCACGGATACGAGGGCGCGGGACCAGAGCACAGTTCAGCGAGGTTAGAACGGTACCTGCAGTTGTCAGCAGAACACAACATTCAGGTGTGTGTGCCGACAACCCCGGCGCAGATGTTTCACCTGTTACGGCGCCAGGCTATTCGCCCACTTCGTAAGCCACTCATTGTGATGACTCCGAAAAGTCTCTTAAGACACAAAGAAGCTGTTTCAGATCTGGAAGACTTGTCGGATGGGGCGTTCCAGACATTTATAGGTGACTTTCATAACCAAGATGCCTCGAATATTGATCGAATCGTGTTCTGTAGCGGCAAGGTTTATTACGACCTGCATGAGAAGCGGGTCGCAGATGGAATTAACAATGTTGCGATTGTTCGAATCGAACAACTGTACCCGTTTCCGGAGGTGGACATGCAGGCCACGCTGAAGATGTATCCGAATATCAAACATGCTGTCTGGTGCCAGGAAGAACCCATGAACCAGGGTGCATGGTATGCAAGTCAGCATCATATGCGTCGGGTTTTGCATCGGGTATTTCCGGACCTTTACCTTGCCTACACAGGGCGTGAGGCATCTGCGGCCGCTGCGGCAGGTTATATGTCTTTGCATGTAAGGCAGCAGCAACAACTGGTGCACGATGCACTGAGCGGAACTAATGAGAATTAATTATGGTAGAAATTAAAGCACCTCAGTTTCCTGAATCAATCGCAGATGGTGAAGTGGCAGTGTGGCATGTTGCCGTGGGTGAAGCCGTGCGACGTGATCAGGTTCTCGTTGATATAGAGACAGACAAGGTCGTGTTGGAAGTAGTTGCCCCTTTAGATGGGATGCTTACCGTCATTCATAAGGCCGAAGGAGACACTGTTCTCGCGGAAGAAGTGCTGGGTGAATTTGAAGCTGGTGAAGTGTCTGTGGCAGCGCCAGAGGATGCAGGATCGGCTGCAGTGGCGCCGGTGGTTCAAGCGTCAACCGACGAGGCGCCTTCAGCAGAGACAATCGCTAGCCCTGCGGCCAAGAAAATGGCTGATGAGAACAAAATTGACGTTACCCGTATCGAGGGAACTGGCAAAGGCGGCAGGGTCACCAAGGAAGATATTTTGAAAGCTGTGGCGCAACTTGAGGGCCAGAAAGGAAAAACTGCGTCTACCACCATGCCGGGTCTGCCCAGCGCGGTAGATGATGAAAGAATAGAGCGACGGGTGCCGATGACCAGGTTGCGAGCCAGTATCGCTCGCCGGCTGGTTGAGGCCCAGCAAACAGCAGCCATGCTGACGACGTTCAATGAAATTGATATGCAGGCCATCATGGACCTGCGTGCCAGATACAAAGATGATTTTGCCAAATTCCACAATGGTACCAAGCTAGGGTTTATGTCCTTTTTTATCAGGGCGAGTGTTGAAGCGTTGAAACGGTTTCCGGCGGTCAACGCGTCAATTGACGGTAGCGATATTGTGTACCATGGTTACCAGGACATTGGTGTTGCGGTTGGTTCTCCCAGAGGTTTGGTAGTACCGGTGATAAGAGAAGCCGATAGCCTGACCATTGCCGAGCTTGAGGACCAGGTTCGGGAGTTCGGCAAGAAAGCCCGGGAAGGCAAACTCTCGATCGAGGATATGACAGGTGGTACATTCACGATTTCAAATGGAGGAACCTTCGGGTCGCTGCTTTCAACGCCAATCCTGAATCCGCCGCAGACAGGTATTCTTGGAATGCACAAAATTCAGGAACGTCCTGTTGCTGTTAATGGCGAGGTTGTGATTCGCCCGATGATGTATGTGGCTTTGTCCTATGACCATCGGTTAATCGATGGGCAGGAAGCGGTCAGGTTCCTGGTGACGCTTAAAGACTTTCTGGAAGAGCCCGCACGGATTCTGCTGGATCTCTAACCCCACCGCTAGTGCGAGGATAAACGAGCTATGTCGTTGAATTTTGATGTCGTTGTTATTGGCGGAGGACCTGCGGGTTACCACGCGGCAATACGGGCTGCCCAGCTTGGGCTAAACACTGCCATTGTCGAGAAGTGGCTCAATAAGGAGAATGCACCCGCCTATGGAGGCACCTGCCTGAACGTTGGCTGTATCCCTTCCAAAGCGCTGCTTGAGGCTTCCCGCAAGTTTGTTGATACCCGTGATCACCTGGGTGATATCGGTATCAAGGTTAAGGGCGTTACAGCTGACATACCGACGGTGATTGCGAAGAAAGATGAAGTGGTTGGCAACCTGACGAAGGGTGTCCAGGGACTGCTCAAGAGTAATGGTGTCACCACATTTGAAGGTATGGCCGTACTGCGTGCAGGACGAAAAGTGGCGTTCACTGCTCACGATGGAAAGGCAGAGGAACTGGTTGCGGAACACGTGATTATTGCCACCGGTTCGGTACCTATTAATATACCTCCTTGCCCGCTCACCGATGGCCTGATCGTTGATTCAACGGGCGCGCTGGATTTTACAGCCGTGCCCAAACGTCTGGGTGTGATTGGCGCAGGCATCATCGGCCTTGAGTTGGGTAGTGTCTGGAGCAGGTTCGGTTCAGAGATTGTGGTTCTTGAAGCGCTCGAAGGTTTCCTGCCAGCAGCAGATAAGCAGGTTGGTAAAGAGGCTGCAAAACAATTTAAGAAGCAGGGCATGGATATTCGGCTCGGCACCCGGGTGACGGGTTCTGAAGTAAAAGGTAAAAAAGTCACGGTGACCTATACCGACGCAGAAGGTGACAAAAAGGAAGTCTTTGACAAAGTGATTGTTGCGGTCGGGCGACGCCCCTATACAGAAGGGCTGTTAGCCCAGGATTCTGGGGTTTCGCTGGATGATCGCGGGTTCATTACTGTCAGTGATGTTTGCGTGACCGAGGTGCCGGGTGTATATGCCGTGGGTGATGTTGTGCGAGGGCCGATGCTTGCTCACAAAGGCATGGAAGAGGGCATTATGGTTGCGGAGAGAATTGCAGGGCAGAAAAACCTTGTGAACTACGACCTGGTACCTTCCGTTGTTTATACACACCCCGAAATCGCATGGGTCGGAAAAACTGAACAGGAGCTTAAAGCCGCCGGCGTCAACTATCAGGTGGGAAGTTTTCCAATGGCTGCCAGTGGCAGGGCGATGGCGAATAACGATACGACCGGCTTGGTTAAAGTTATCGCTGATGCTGCTACTGACAGGATTCTTGGCGTGCATATCATCAGTGCGCATGCGTCGGAAATGATTGCTGAGGCTGTGATCGCCATGGAATTCGGTGCCAGTGCAGAAGACCTTGGGCTTACTATGTTCGCGCACCCCACGTTGTCCGAAGGATTGCATGAGGCCGCTCTTGCGGTATCAGGTCACGCGATTCATATCGCCAACCGAAAACGAAAAAAATAGATTTTAATAGATCAATTCACACACTTTTTTAAATTAAACAGGATCAGATTGTATGAACCTTCATGAATACCAGGCCAAGCAGCTATTCGCTGAGTATGGATTGCCTGTCTCCCAGGGTATCGCTGTAGACACCGCAGAAGAAGCGGTTGCGGCAGCGAAAGAAATAGGCGGTGACAAATGGGTGATTAAAGCCCAGGTCCATGCCGGTGGCCGGGGGAAAGCCGGTGGTGTGAAACTGGTCAGCTCGGACGATGAGATTCGAGAGTTTGCTAACCGTCTCGTCGGCACGAATCTTGTGACATTTCAAACGGATGAGAAAGGTCAGCCCGTGAGTAAGATATACGTTGAAACTTGCACTGACATCGAACGTGAGTTGTACCTTGGCGCGGTAATTGATCGTTCTACGCAGCGCGTAACGTTCATGGCATCAACCGAAGGCGGTGTGGAAATTGAAAAAGTTGCAGAGGAAACCCCGGAAAAAATTCTACGGACAACCATCGATCCAATGACCGGTGCCAGCCCCTACCAGGGCCGGGATATTGCTTTCCAGCTGGGGCTCAAGGGCAAGCAGGTCAATCAGTTCGCAAATGTGTTTATGAAACTTGCCAGGTTATTTGACGAATGCGACATTGCGCTGATCGAAATTAACCCGCTGGTTGTCACTACCGATGGCGACATTCACTGTCTGGATGCAAAGTTGTCTATAGACAGTAATGCGCTTTATCGACAAAAACATATTGGTGAAATGCGAGACCATTCCCAGGAAGACGAACGGGAAAACCAGGCATCAGAGTTCAATCTCAACTATGTCGCTCTCGAAGGGAACATCGGTTGCATGGTTAATGGCGCAGGTTTGGCAATGGGAACAATGGACCTCGTGAAACTTCATGGTGGGCAACCTGCTAACTTCCTGGATGTTGGTGGCGGAGCCAACAAGGAAGCAGTTAGCGAAGCCTTCAAAATTATTCTTTCCGATGAAGGTGTGAAAGCGGTGCTGATCAATATATTTGGGGGAATCGTGCGGTGCGACATCATCGCCGAGGGGATCATTGGCGCGGTCAAGGATGTGGGTGTCAGCGTTCCAGTGGTCGTTCGATTTGAAGGAAATAATGCGGCGCTGGGTGTAAAGACCCTCGCTGAAAGCGATGTAGATATTATTGCAGCAACGAGTCTTACTGACGCAGTTGAACAGGTAGTAAAAGCGGCAGGAGGTGCGTAATGAGTATTTTGATTGATAAATCCACGAAGGTTATTTGTCAGGGCTTTACCGGGTCCCAGGGAACGCTTCACTCTGAGCAGTCCATGGCGTATGGCACGAAGATGGTTGGCGGTATTACACCGGGTAAGGGTGGCCAGGAACATCTAGGTCTGCCGGTATTCAATACCGTTCGGGAAGCTGTCGAGACAACCGGTGCGCAGGCATCTGTGATCTATGTACCGGCGCCTTTCGCGAAAGAGGGAATGCTAGAAGCTGCTGCTGCCGGTATCAAGCTCATTGTATGTATTACGGAAGGAGTACCGACACTGGATATGATTGTTGTTAAGGCAAGCCTGGATGCGCAGGGTGTTCGCCTGATTGGGCCTAACTGCCCTGGTGTTATTACCCCGGGTGAATGCAAGATCGGTATCATGCCCGGCGATATTCACCTCCCGGGGAAAGTCGGTATTGTTTCTCGATCGGGCACGCTGACCTATGAAGCCGTTAAGCAAACAACTGATCTTGGGTTTGGGCAAAGCAGCTGTGTTGGAATTGGCGGTGACCCGATTCCTGGTAGCAACTTCATCGATATCCTTGGCATGTTTGAAGATGATCCGCAGACTGAAGCGATTGTCATGGTAGGTGAGATTGGAGGAACGGCAGAAGAAGAAGCCGCCGAGTTCATCAAATCAAATGTAACCAAGCCAGTAATTGGCTATATCGCTGGTGTTACGGCGCCTCCTGGCAAGCGCATGGGGCATGCGGGTGCAATTATCGCTGGTGGTAAGGGAACCGCAGATGAAAAATTTGCATCCCTTCAGGCCGCTGGTGTCAATACCGTGAAGAGCCTTGCTGATATCGGTAAGACACTACAGGAAGTCACCGGTTGGTAAATTTTGGTTCGGCAATCAAAAGGCGGCCGATGGTCGCCTTTTTTTAAGTGAACAAACTATGCTATCCATGAAAACAAATCCGACGCTACTTCTCTGTCTTATGATTGCTTCAGGATGTACTGTCCAGCATGACAGCATGAATGCCATCTTGTGGATCCAGACTTCTGCTGAGTACCAGAGCAATTCAGAGTTGGTCTTTAATGTCGCTGAATCTAGATTGTCCCTGCTCCGGGACAAGCAGGATGTGACCGCCGACATTGACCAGGCGAAGTCTTTTGGCTGTAGTGCCGGTGCTTCATGCCCGGGCCTGGCGGCGGCAGGGCTGATACCTGCCGTTGTACTTGATGTCGATGAAACTGTTCTTGATAACAGCGTCTTCGGGGCGCGGCTTATAAAAAACGGCGGGCAGTGGAGGCCCGGGGCCTGGGACGATTGGGTCTCCGAAAAGTCAGCCATTGCTGTCCCCGGCGCTCTCGCATTTGTTGAGCGAGCCAGAGCTGAAGGAGTCGCGGTAATATATGTCACCAATCGAAGGTGTTCTGTGCGCGAAGGTATAAGTGAGTCATCTTCTAACAAACAATGTCCGCAAAAGTTAGATACGCTTGAGAACCTTGTTACGGCAGGATATCCACCACTGGCACCTGTCGACTTGCTGATCCTCCAGGGCGAACGGCCCGAGTGGGATAGCTCTGAAAAGCAACCCAGGCGGCAACACATTGCCGAGCGTTATCGAATAATGATGTTGATAGGCGATGACCTGGGCGATCTTGCGTCTAATATCAAAAAAACCAGTGTTGAAGAGCGGGCCCGGTTTGTTTCGACCCACCAATCCCTGCTCGGGGAGTACTGGTTTCAGTTGACTAATCCCGCTTATGGAAGCTGGCAGGGCGCGCTCAGCGGCAAACCAGCTCAGGATTACCTCCGGCTGAATTAGCCACGGGTAGTGCGGCGATTGCCGGTTCGGGATATATCTCTACTGTATTAGTGCATTCGCCCCTTGAAAAGATGCCCTGCTGACCCCATTTTCGGTGGTAGTTCCGAATAACTTAGATTGGAAAAACTTCGATTAGGAAAACAAGGTACCGAAATGACCACTGCGCAAAAAGAAACTCTGGGTTTTCAGTCAGAAGCCAAACAGCTGTTGCACCTGATGATCCATTCCCTGTACAGCAACAAGGAAATATTCCTACGGGAGCTTGTCTCCAATGCCAATGATGCGATAGATAAGCTCAGGTTCGAGTTGTTGTCCAATACCGAGCTGGCCTCGGTAACTGAAGAATTACGTATTCGTATTGATGTGGATGGAGATGCCAAAACCGTGACCATAACGGATAACGGCATTGGTATGACCCGCGACGAGGCGATCTCGCACCTTGGTACGATTGCGAAGTCCGGCACAGCCCAATTTCTGGATTCGCTCACAGGAGACCAGAAGCAGGATTCGCAGCTTATCGGCCAGTTTGGTGTCGGGTTTTACTCTACGTTCATAGTCGCAGACAAAGTTGTCGTCGAGTCCCGTTCCGCGAAAGCGGCAAAGGAAGAAGCCGTACGCTGGACCTCCGAAGGTGAGGCTGAATTTGAAGTAGAGACCATAGAGCGTGAAGAAGCGGGTACTTCTGTGACCCTTTACCTGAAGTCGGACGAAGCTGAGTTTGCCGATGGCTGGCGAATTAGAAACATTGTGAAGAAGTATGCGGATCATGTCTCCGTTCCGGTTGTCATGAAGCAAATGGCAACAGAGGAAGACAAAGAGCCGGAAGACGAAGTTGTCAACTCTGCGAAGGCCCTCTGGACCCGGTCACGCTCTGATGTTTCAGAAGACGAGTACAAGGAATTTTATAAACTGGTTTCACACGATTTCCAGGATCCCCTGAAGTGGAGCCACAACAGGGTAGAAGGGAAGTTGGACTACACCAGCCTGTTATATATTCCTTCCAAGGCCTCCTTCGACCTCTATCAACGCGAATCTCCTCGAGGCGTGAAGCTATACGTGCAGCGAGTCTTTATCATGGATGACGCGGAGCAGTTTTTGCCGCTGTACCTCAGATTCATTCGGGGAATAGTGGATTCCAACGATCTTTCTCTGAACGTGTCCCGGGAAATTCTCCAAAAAGATCCTGCCATTGACTCAATGCGCAGTGCACTCACAAAACGTTCGCTCGATATGATTGAAAAACTCGCGGACGACGAAGAAAAGTATCAGGTCTTCTGGGATGAGTTTGGCCAGGTGTTAAAAGAAGGGCCTGCGGAGGACTTTGGTAACCGTGAAAAGGTGGCAGGGCTCCTAAGGTTTGCAACTACAGAATCGGCTAGCGCAACCCAGAACCAATCGCTAAAAGCCTACATCGAGCGAATGAAACCTGAGCAGGACAAGGTCTATTATGTGGCGGCAGAGAACTATCACATGGCTGCCAATAGTCCACATCTTGAGATTTTCAGGAAGAAAGGTTTGGAAGTTATCCTGTTTCACGATCGGATCGATGAATGGCTGGTGAGTCACCTCGCCGAGTTCGACGGAAAGCAGTTCCAGGACGTCGCTAAAGGTGAACTTGATCTGGGTGACCTGCAAGACACCGAGGAAAAACAACATCAGGAAGAAACCGAAGAAGAGTTCAAAGGACTGGTTGAAAAGATCTCTAAGCTCCTTGAAGAGAATGTCGAAGAAGTTCGAATGACCCATCGTCTTACCGAGTCTCCTGCTTGTCTTGTAGTCAGTGAAGATGACATGGGGATGCAGATGCGGCGGGTACTTGAATCAGCAGGACAAGCTGTTCCCGAGAACAAGCGTATTTTTGAGTTGAACCCTGATCATCCTCTGGTTCAGAAGCTGAACGACGAATCTGACAGTGATCGGTTCAATGATCTTGCGAGGGTATTGTACGATCAGGCTCAATTGGCGGAGGGGAGTCAACTAAATGAACCTGCGACCTATGTGGCGAGGCTGAACAAGCTTTTACTGGAACTTTCGAAGTAGACTTAAGGCTATCCGTGGGACGGTTGGTAGGCGCTGCTGGTTTGTTGTTCCTGCTGACTGTCGCGCAAGTTGCCAATCACCGATTCCAGGGCACGGCTGAACAGCAGTCCATCACTGATGATAGAGACTGTTCCGTCGTGTAGTTCTCCCGCAAGTCCCGTCTTTGTCTTTTCGACGACTTTCACACCCTGGCGGTTTACGAAAATGAATTTGTCGACCGCGCTGATTTTTGCTGCCAGCTTACAGCGAGTGTTGTGATCGTCTTCCCCGGCGAACTCGACCCACATACCGATACTCAGGTTATCAACCCGAGCCACCGCAGGATGATTTTCGTTATTAAAAAACCCAACGTCAGCCAGTGCGACCGATGAGTTCTTTAATAGGAATGGGAACAGATGAGCCCTGCCATATCGCCTCATAAAGCAGGGTAACCAGGTTGATAATGTCTGAAGAATGGCGGTCTACAGCGGTGACTATATTGCCTTCTTTCTGTGACTCCTGGAGTATTTCATCTAGTGATTGCGAGATATCGAGTCTTTCAACTTCATCCATCGTCGAAGCAGCGATTGGAGGCCCGGTAAACAGTCAGGCTGTTCTGTGGATCCAGTTCCAGAGGTCGCAAGGCTTCCAGAAAGGCGCTGGCGAGCTGATTGGGATCGAGCGGGTTGGTCGATTCGTCCAGGCGTTTTCGGGGGAATAAGGAGCTGAGACGGGTATTAAAACCGATGTAAACCGCCAAGTGTTCGTTCCTGGCGGCATTGACCATACCCTCTAGTGCGACGATGAGGTCCAGTTCTTCTTCCTGGACCAGAGATAGCGTCTCAAAGTTGAATATGGTTTGCTCTTCTGTGACTTCCCGACCCATGAGTTCGTCAAAATTGTTATTCAGGTTCGTCATGAACCGCATCAGAATTTCATTGGATTGCTCGGAGAGGGCCTTGAAATCTTCAATAGAGTCGATGATCTGCCGGCCTGTGTCGTCAATCACCTGTTGCGCCATTTGGTTGAGTCGGTGTACTGCCGCCTTCTGAATTTTGTCTACAATATCGGACACAAGGGCAATTTATGACTAATTCGGGAGGGTGGTCAAGATACCTTGAATGTGAATAAAAGTATAGAAATTGTATGATTTAGGGTGAAAATGCGGGACCATAAAACCCTTAATGATTAATAGCTTAGGCCCAGTATTTGGCTCATGTTCTAAATATTTTGGCGGATGTGGAGATTGAATGAAATTACTGTTGATGCGGCACGGGGAAGCAGAACCCAATGCGCAAACTGATTCAGACAGGCCATTGACCTTGTACGGGCGGGCGCAGGTTTCAGCGGTTGCCCGTCGGTTATCGGAGATGGACCTGCAGGTGGAAGAGTCGATGGTTAGCCCATATTTGCGTGCACGGCAGACCGCCGCAATCATGTCCGGTACGATGGCGGGATCATGGCCCGAGCAGGTCAGCGATGCGATAACGCCAGATCAATCAGCTGAAAGAGCGACGTTGGCCATTGCGAAGTGCTTTGATAACGTTGGTACCGGTCTTGTCGTTATGCATCAACCCATCATCAGTCGTCTTGTATACTATCTGACAGGGCAGGACCAAACGATGGGGACTGCTAACCTGGCTATCATCGAAGCCCCACAAATTGCTCTCGGATGTTGTGAATTAGAATGCGTTATCTAGCTTTTGTACTGTTAATTTCTGTCGCTCTGGTGGCAGAGTGTGAACCTGCTTCACTAGCCGAGCCGGTTGGTTTGTTCCCTTCTTCGGAACTGGTGGAACAGGAGACCACCGAGTCGTCGGGTCATCTGCTGGTTTTGGGGGCACTTGAAAAGGTCAACCACGAACTGCAGCCCGAAAAACTCATTCTGGTACCGGGCAGGAAAGTTGCGTCAACCTGGTATTTGCCTGAAGCGCGCAGGACAAAACAGGTCGCGGAACATTTCAAATCCGAGCTTGTCGAGTCTGCGAACATTCTCTTCGAATGTCAGGGTCGCTCCTGTGGCAGTAGCAGTTACTGGGCGAACAAGCTTTTTGAGCGCGCGATACTCTACGGGCCCGAGCAGTACCAACACTACCTGATTGCCCAACGATCCGTTCCCCAGCACTCCCTTGCCCAACAGAAGGCAGAGGGCGATTACATTGTCATTTATATTGGTGAACGGGCAACTCGAAAAATTTATGTCCATATCGAATACATTTCGCGAGTTAACCCCTAAGCGCTGACTTCTCCCGTACGGCGCGCGCTACCCGCAGTCAATTCAGCAACCCCTGGCATGCTGGTCCAATGAAATCTAGCTTACTACAGTCATTCACAGCTAACTCGATATCACCTGTTGTGCGGGTGTGTGCGACGTTGTGTGATAGAGGATGCAGGCGACGCTTCGTGCGCTGAGACCGGCGTTAATGTTGTTCTTTTTCCTGAGTTGCTTTATAGGATGGCCTGGATCCTGTATGTTTGCGCCTCACTTTTCGTTGGCGAGGTAGTAGGTGGTCGATAACATGTCCAGGAGGGGGTTTGATCCCCTGACATATCGATTTGAAGATCAGTTGCCAGATCAAGGCGCTGTGACGGAAGTTGCGGATGGTGTGCTCTGGGCTCGAATGCCTATGTGGGGTCGCCTCAATCACATCAATGTATGGCTGGTGCGTGATTATGATGGCTGGACTATCGTGGACACCGGTCTTAATCGAGATGATGTGCAGGAATGCTGGCGATCTATATTCGACAATCATCTTGATGGTAAGCCAATAAAACGAGTTATCGCGACTCATCTGCACTCCGATCATACGGGTAATGCAGGTTGGATCTGTCGGGAAAAGGAAGTAGAACTCTGGATGTCTCGCAGCGACTTTTACATGTGTAAGGTTATGGCGGCAGATGGTCCTTCGGACGTACCTGAGGACGCCATCAAGTTTTATCGACGTGCTGGTTTTGATGAAGCTCGTCTGAATCGCTATCGCGAGAGGTTCGGCCAGTTCGGCGCTAATATCTCAGAGTTACCGGCTGGTTACAGACGAATCCAGGATGGCCAGTACATCGATATTGGTGGACGTGAGTGGCGGGCGGTTATTGGGCATGGTCATGCCCCCGAGCATGTGTGCCTTTATTGTCCGGAGTTGAAGATAATTATTGGGGGCGACCAGATACTGCCGAAGATCACGCCTAATGTCAGTGTGAATCCATCTGAGCCCAACGCGAATCCCCTCCGGGATTTTCTGAACTCCTGTGCGAGGTTCAGGGAGATGCTGCCGCCTGATTTACTGGTGCTTCCAGCCCATGAGAGCCTTTACGAAGGCGTGCATGAGCGACTGACGGAGCTGATTGACTGGCACGAGGTTGCATTGGAGAAGTTGTATGATTTGTGCGCTGAGCCCAAGCGAGCAGTCGACGTTTTTCCCGCGCTATTTAAAAGCAAGATCACTGACACGAGCTATTTCCCTGCGACCGGTGAGTCGATCGCGCACCTTCACTGTGCCCAGGAGCGACGTGTGCTGGTTGTAGAGGAAGATGATAACGGCGTTGCCTGGTGGCGACAGGCCTGATGTTATACGGGTGCCTTGCGAGGTAGTTTTTCAGTGGTTTTGTCTGGTAGTGATGCGTACAAACGGTCGGTAAGCTCGGTTCGATGAACCGCATAACCTGGGTCGCTCCAAAGGTTTCTTAACTGGTCCGGGTCTTCTTTCATGTCGTACAGTTCGCCCTCTGTACCATCATATAAGTGACTCTTTTCATACGCAGTGCAAAGAAATCCATCCCGGTGGTAGATCGACTTTAGGTGCATGTCGATAGGGCCATGTTCTGAATCCCATTGGGTAAGGACTATCTCCCGCTGCTGCTGAACTGCTTCATCCTCTGATGTGGGTAATGGTTTGCCTTCACAATAATCAGGCGGACTGATGCCGGCAATCGCGCAGAACGTGCTAGCCAGGTCTACATGGCCAACGGGGCTGGCGACTTCTGCCGGGGAAATGTTTGCTGTTTCTGCTGGCTTCCAGATAAACGGAAGATGCATCAATGCATCGACATGGTACGGGCCCTTGAACAGGAGTCCGAAATCTCCCTGCAATTCGCCGTGGTCGGTGGTAAAAAATATGTCGGTGTTTTTCATCCACTGCTTTGAGTGAAGAAAGCCGATGACGTCGCCGACAGCTTCATCAATCAGCTCATTTTCGATATGGGTCATGGCATTGATTTCACGGACCTGGTCAGCTGTCATGTCGGCTGGAACAAATTCCCTTGGAGATTCAAGGTTGGTCCACAGTGAGCCGTCAAAATAGCCCCGCCAGTGAGCGGGTTTTTCATTAAGCCATGACTCAAGTTGTGATCGGTTTTCACTGTAAAGACGGGGCAGGGGAACATCCTTCCAGTTAATTCTATGAAGTTCGGATGCAGGAATGTCCCAGGGGTGGTGAGGGTCCGGGAAGCTCATCCAGCAGAACCATGGTTTATTGCTTGACTGCGTGCCCAGCCAGCTTTTTGTTCTCTGGGAGACCCAGTCCGTGTGATAAATATCGCGTGGAATATCCATTGGCCAGACTTGCGTGGCCCCTGTTGCACCTTTGCCTGCAGTATTCTGCCCTTTGTTTGTCACCATGGGGTAGAAGGCTTTTTTCTGTTCGGGGTAGGCGTCCATATACTTGTCGTAGTGGCTGTGACCCTCAAAAAAATGATTGGCGAGTTCCATATGGTCGAATCCGCGGTGAGGCCCCGTGCTGTTCTCAGACGCCATGCGGTTTTCGAAAAAATCCACCGGGGAGCCAAGCCATGGTTCGAAATGTGCTTTACCCAGCAGTGCCGTGTTGTAACCATGTTCTTTGAGGTGGTGGGCGATGGTGTGTCTTTCTTCGGGCATGGACATGCCGTTCATCAGCACGCCATGCGAACGGACGTGTTGTCCGGTCATGATCGTGGCCCTTGCAGGCATGCAGACTACATTTTGGTTGTGTGCTCTTTGATAATTGATGCCTTCACTTGAAAGTTGATCAATATTTTTTGTATTTGCAATTTTTCCACCGTTGCAGCCTAGTGCGTCGTATCGCATCTGGTCTGTGGTGATCAGCAGAATGTTTCTGGTCATCAGGCAGCGGCCGCTTTAGTAAGTTACTGCGTCATGTTCGAATTCGAATCCAGCTTTATTCATGGTAAGACGATGACGTGCGCCTGAAGTTGCGGCGTCCCATTCCGGGTAACCGGCATCTCCGTCCCAGAGAGCGACTCGAGAACCATCCTTGTCCTGGACGACTCTGGTCTGGTAGTAGCGGGGGGGCTGCTCAGAGAGCTTGTTGAGTGCCTGATCGATGGTGCCGAATCGTGAAAGGTGAAACAGCGATACCCATGTAGGAGGCGCCAGGTCGATCTCCCCTTTGGCATGCTGCTGCAGTGCATCTGTTGGGCTGATCCATTGATGGTTCTGAATTTCTCCACCATCAACCTTTATTTCGTGATCATCATCAGTGCTGGTTAGAAAGAACCAGGTAGCGAAGCGTCTTGCTGTACTGGCGGGTGGAGTCCAATGCGCGAACCAGATGAATTCATCGGCAGGAATGCTGATGCCTGCTTCTTCTTCGGTTTCTCTTGCTGCGGCGACCCGCGCTGCAGCGTTATCATCCGGTCCGTTGATATAGTCTGCTGCGTCGATTTTCCCACCGGGGAACACCCACATTCCACCAAAGGCGATCTTTGAAGTCTTGTGCAGCATCAGGACCTGGTTTTGATTCTTGTGTTCCCTCAGCAGCAACACTGTCGCTGCAGGGATCGCCGGCTTAGCGCCTTCATTCTCGCGGTCTTTCTTAAGGTCGCCATAGATATCGTTTTTATGTTTACTCATTTAGGTTTGTTCGTGCAATTTGGTCGACAAGAAGTGTCGGTGCTTCAATTGTCTTGGCCCTTAGGTATTCACAAAGTGACTTGGCTTGTTTGTCGATCCGGTGATTAGATGACACGCCTTCGCCAAGAACGTCATGGATGTAGAAGTTCAGGGCGCGTAGGTTAGGCAAGTCGAATCTTTCAATTTTGTAGGACGCCATGTCCGGTGCTAGTTCCTTAAACTTTTCTACGGTTAAAAATTCATGCAGGAACCCGAAGGCCTCATCAGTCTTTGCCCAGACTCCGCAGTTTGCTGCACCACCCTTGTCTCCTGACCTGGTACCAAACAGCCTGCCAAAAGGTATGCGGGTTGTATCACCGCCTGGAGCCGGTGGAATTTTTACCGGAACTTCCTGGTAATAGCGCTCTTCCAGTCCAAGTCTTTGGGTGGGTAATACTTCAATTAAGTCACCGTCGATATGGACGCGCTCGGTCACCTTTCGGCTATCGATTAGGGTCGGCCAGTAGGCGATAACAGGACTGCCATTGTAACCAGCCGCGCCTCTACCGGTGTTTCCTGGAATTGCGGCGAGGCCAAGCTCCGTGACTTTCGCCTGTAAGAGTCGGCCAAGTTTTGATGGATCATCAGAAGTGATCGTTATGCGCAGCGCAGCGTGGGCTTCCTCGTTGGATGCAGGATCTTCTTTGTCACTTCGGATCAGATGTATATCGACATCAGTGAACTGTTCTTTGCCTCCCAAGTTGTGAAAAACCTGGTCGACGTAGATTTCGGCTTTCTTCTCGATGTCGAGACCTGTCAATAATACCTCTATGCTTTGTTTGTAAGCACCCAGCGTATTGACGCAAACCTTGTGAGTACTAGGGGGGCTACTGCCCCTGCAATCGGAAACGTAAACCCTGTCCTCGCCAACCTGTTCGACCTTCATCGTATCGAAATGCGCGATAACGTCAGGATTGTAATAAGCCGGTGCTTTGGTCTCATAGAGTAGTTGGGCGGTTATTGTGCCTACAGAAACCAGACCGCCGGTTCCTGGATGTTTGGTAACAGTGAAACTGCCATCGGCCTCTATTTCTGCAATGGGGTACCCCATATTTCGAAAGCTAGGGACTTCTTCAAAGAACGAATAATTACCGCCGCAGCACTGGGCGCCGCATTCGATAATATGCCCTGCGGCTAGTGCGCCGGCTAGAGCGTCGTAGTCATTTCTTGCCCAGTTAAACTTCCAGGCGGCAGGGCCAATGACCACGGCCGCATCAGTGACTCTTGGGCAAACGACAATATCGGCGCCCTGGTCCAGGGCTTCTTTAATTCCCCATGCGCCCAAATAGGTATTGGCAGTCACTACCTTGTTACTCGACTCGGACAGCGGGATACCCCGATCCATATTGATAAAATGCTCTCCTTCATCTTGGAGTCGCTCAATATCATCTTTAATATCGTCGCCATCGATCCAGGCAACTTTCATCTCAATGTTTAGTTCCTCAAGGATCTTCTCAATCTCAACCGCCATGGATTTAGGGTTGAGGCCCCCGGCGTTGGTAATGATCTTGATATTCTTATCTTTGCAGTCCTGTGCAACCTCCTTAACCTGCTTAAGGAAGGTGCCAACATAACCCATGTTCTCACCGCGAGATTGAATCTGGTTATATAGGATGGTCATCGTGAGTTCCGCCAGGTAATCACCTGTGAGCACATCAATTGGCCCACCATCAACCATTTCTTTTGCAGCGGCCAATCGGTCGCCATAAAATCCGCTACAATTCCCAATTCGAATACTTTCAGTCATTTTTTTCCACCTTTCGACCGCCAATGCTAGTGATTGATATCTCAAGCCGCCTATTTATGTTCAGTCCTTGATATGTTTCCTGAGATTACCTGACTGCAAACGGGTTAGCCTTGGAGAATCGTTATTTTAAACCGCCTTATTCCTGGTTGACCCAGTTCGGTTTTCGTTTTTCCCTGAAGGCGGCCATACCTTCTGCACCTTCTTCTGACTGGAATAGGCGTTTGCTCCATTCACCTGTCTCGTTAAACCCATCGGCAATGTTAAGTTCACGGACGCGTCTAACCAGTTTCTTGCATTCCTGAACGGCAATCGGACCGCCTAAATTTATGGCATTGATTTCTTCCTGCACAGCGCCGGTCAATTCTTCTGCTGTTACGGCTCGGTGTGCGAACCCCATACCGACCGCCTGTTCTCCCGTAAACCGCTCACCGGTCAAAAACAGTTTCATTGCGTGGTGAGTCCCAAGCTTCGGAATACAGACGACAGAAATGACGGCTGGAATAACACCAATTCGAACCTCGCTGAAGCTGAACTGAACATCGGATACTGTCACGACGATATCTGCTGCTCCTACCAGGCCCAGGCCACCGGCAAATGCAGCGCCGTTAACCGCAACGATAACAGGTTTGGGGCTCTCAAGAATAGCGTTCAACACCTCAGGGTAGGTTACACCCTGGGCGCCATCAACGATCTGACCCGGCGGGCTTTTCAAGTCAGCGCCAGCACAAAAAGCGGGGCCGGTTCCTGTAATGACGATAGATCTGACCTCGGAGTTTTCATTGGAGGCAATCAAGTGAGCATAGAGTTCATTGACCAGAATAGCCGATAGCGCATTTCTGTTTTCCGGGCGGTTTAGTGTTATCCATGCAGCACCGTCCTTGATTTCATAGAGTGTGGCTTCTTGTCCGGGCATCAGTGTTTCCTTTTATTCGTCTTCTTGATTTAGAGTCACGAGAAGCTGACCATTTTCGACCTGGTCGCCAGTGGTCACGTGTAACTCCGATATAATGCCATCCATTGGTGCCGTAATTCGATGTTCCATTTTCATGGCTTCAAGAATCAGTAACAGATCACCCTTCGAAACCTTGTCACCTGAATTCACTTCTGTCGCCAGCACAGCGCCAGGCATTGGCGCCGTAAGACCACCTGCCAGTTCATCGATGCCGCTGACCGGGTAGCGAGGTAATTCTGTGATTTGTAGGTCACCAGAGCGGCCATGCACGTACCATTGCATGCCCTGCCTATCGACTTTGTACCAAACTCGCCTGCCATCGATGTCAATATCGACGAGTCCATTACCGCAGGTGTAGGGAGTTACGAGTAGCTCATCCCGGGAATCACCTGTTCTGACGCGGAATTTTCCATCTCGCCGAGATCGGTATTCGACATGATAGTCTTTGTTCAGATGCTGAAAATCTATCATTTCGAAGGGCAGGATGGTATTTCTCCAGCCACTGGGTATGGTTTTTAAAACCCTGGCGGTTGCGTGATTACGTGCTTGTGATTCTATGGCTATCGCAATGGAAGCCTCAGCGAGATCGTCGCTGGTGACCTCGCGGGTGCGTGCCGGAGAGATTCGTTCAATGAAATCGGTGGTTGTATCACCCGCCAGGAATGACGGGTGTCGGAGAGTTGTCACCAGAAAATCCCTGTTGGTGATTAGTCCCTGGATCTGGGTGGTTTCCAGAATACGGGCCAGCCTTGCCGCTGCCTCGCGCCTTGTTGGTGCGTGGACAATTACCTTGGCAATCATCGGGTCGAATTCCACAGCGATAACGCTGCCCGACTCCACTCCTGAATCGAATCGAGCCTTACCCTGGGTTGATGGTTGCCAGATAATCACAGGACCGGGAGACGGTAAAAAATCATTGTTCGGGTCTTCAGCACACAGCCTTGCTTCGATGGCGTGTCCATTAATCTGGAGATCGTCCTGGCTGAATGAAAGTGTTTCCCCCTCAGCAACGCGAATTTGCTCACGAACCAGATCCTTGCCGATAATTGCTTCTGTGATTGGATGTTCAACCTGAAGTCTTGCGTTGACCTCCAGGAAATAGAACTCGGAACCGGCAAGTAAAAACTCCACCGTACCCGCTGAAGAATATCCCAGGCTCAAAGCTGCTTTTAAAGCAGCATCACACATGGCTTTCCGGATCTCTGGGGAAACGGCGGGTGAGGGTGCTTCTTCGATGATTTTTTGGTGGCGGCGTTGAATGGAGCATTCACGTTCAAAACAATGAACCAGGTTACCGTGCTTGTCGCCGATGATCTGAATCTCAACATGGCGCGATGAGTCCAGCCACTTTTCAAGAAAGACCGTGTCGTCGCCAAACGATGATCCAGCCTCGCGCTTTGCGCTGTCGACTGAACCCTGTAGATCCGTTTCTTTTTCGACGACGCGCATTCCGCGGCCACCGCCACCGGCCGACGCCTTCACCAGGACCGGGTAGCCGATTTCATTGGCCGCGCGGGCGAGGTCAGTGTCCGGGGTGATTTCGATCGCTGGAAGGGTAGGAACGTCTGCCGCTTCCATTAGTTTTTTGGCTGAAAGTTTATCGCCCATTGCAGCAATAACTTCAGGCGTTGGACCAATCCAGGAGATACCTGCATCACTAATTGCGCTGGCGAAGCCTGCATTTTCGGACAGGAACCCATAGCCCGGGTGAACCGCATCGGCGCCAGATCGCTTACAGGCATCGAGCACCTTGGAGACATCAAGGTATGTCTCTGCGGATGTCCGGCCGCCCAGCGCGATGGCGGAATCAGCCTCAGTAACAAAGGGCGCCTCTGCGTCCCCGTCGGCATAGATAGCGACTGTTGAGATGCCCATTTCCTTTGCGGTGCGCATAATTCTGCGCGCGATTTCTCCACGGTTAGCAACCAGCAGTGTCGTGATCGGTTTGAGATTGTTTACATTCGCAGTCTTTACATTCGCCATGTGCCGAACTCCTTAGTGCCTTCTACTTTGTTGTTAAACGCTGCCGACAATGACATTGCAATGATATCCCGTGTATCCCGTGGATCGATCATCCCATCATCAGATACCCTGGACGTGGCATAGAGCCCTTTTGACGCTTCTTCCGCCCAGTGTTCAGCGACGGCAGCACGTGCTGCATCAGCTTCTTCATCAAATTCGATGCCTCTGCGCTCAGAGGAAGCTCTTTGGACGATACTCATGACACCGGCCATTTGTTTCGGCCCCATCACCGCAATTTTTGCCAGCGGCCATATGTAGGTGAATCGAGTGCCGAAGGCCCGACCGCTCATACCGTAATTACCAGCGCCATAAGAGGATGCGAGAATAACGGTTACATGGGGTACGGTTGAATTGGCTACAGCGTTGATCAGTTTTGAACCGTTTTTAGTGATCCCGCCTTGTTCGAAATCTGTACCGACAATAAACCCGGTTATGTTGTGCAGGAAGACTAGCGGGACATCTATCTGGTTACAGAGCTGGATAAACTGGGCGCCTTTTTCGGCAGACTCTGAAAAAAGTGCACCATTGTTGCCAAGAATACCGACAGGGTAGCCGTGAATCGTTGCCCAGCCACAAACCAGTGTGGGCCCGTACAGGGGTTTGAACTCTTCGAAGTAGGAACCGTCAGTAACCCTGCTAATGACTTCCCTGATATCAAACGGTGATCGGAGGTCCTCTGACACGAATCCGAGCATATCGTCTGAACTGTGGACAGGTTCCTCGAAATCGGGGTTTGGTTCCGGCCCCAGTTTTCGCCAATTCAAGTGGGCCATCACCTCTCGGCACATACGAACTGCATCCATTTCATCCCTGGCCAGATAGTCACCAAGACCAGAGATGCTGGTGTGCATGTCCGCGCCGCCGAGATCTTCCTCATTGGCATCTTCACCGGTTGCCATTTTTGTTAGCGCGACACCGCCTAGAAATACCTTGGACTGGTTTTTAATGAAGATGTTGTAGTCGCTCATTCCTGGTTGATAGGCACCGCCAGCGGTTGACGCGCCAAAAACGACAGAAATGGTTGGAATACGCATCTTTGACAGCTCAGTGATTTCGTAAAATAGCCGGCCGCTCTCTGCAAAATGCCCTTCCGCTCTTTGAATCGCCGCCTCGGGGTCATCCCCAGCCTCACCTCTGAGGTCCGCTCCGGCGGATTCAACGAACTGGACATAGGGCAACCTGTTTACCCTTGCTATCTCCAGGCCGCGCATTAGTTTTTTTGAATTGAATTGGTTAAATGCGCCAGCCCTAACGGATGGGTCGTGACCGAGAATAACGCACTCGACATTTTCGATGACCCCAACACCGACAACAAAGCCGGAGCCTATGGCGAAAGGAGAACGCCATGCGGCGAGAGGGCTGATTTCCAGAAAAGGGGAGTCCCGGTCCAGGGCGTGCGAGATTCTTTCCCTGATCGGCATTTTGTCCCGGGAGCGAAGCCGAGCAATGGCCTCAGCGCCACCACCTTCCGAGGCTTCCTCGAGGAGATCATCCAATAGACTCAACATTTTCATCATGTCAGATCTATTCTGCTGAAATTGTTCAGAACGTGTATCTATCTTTGAATCCAGAATAGGCATTAACGTTTTCCTTTGGTGGTTTCCCCGCCCATGTGTTCATGGTTGCGATGGTCAAAAGTAACATAGTTGGTTAATCAATTGTGGTAGATTGACTGCTTCAAATTAGAAAACAACCCGGTGAGGTTTGATGACGAATGCCACAGAGACTGAACTGAATGAATTTCGTGAGGATGTGTCTTCCTGGTTCAGTGAAAATAAACCACCTGATCCGGGGTTTCTGCTTCCCGAGACATTTATGGAAGTCAGTACTGATTCGCAGTTCGAGTTCCTGAGGGACTGGCAGCGAAAAGTTTATGAAGCAGGTTATCTGGGTATGGCGTGGCCGGAAGAATATGGAGGCCGGGGAATGCCCCAGGTGTTCCAGGATATTGCGACTCAGGAGATGGCAAGCCAGCGCCTGCCCTTTATGCCGAACACCATTGGATTGAACTGGGCTGGTCCACTGATCCTTAAAATGGGCAGAGAGGAAGATAAGCAGAAGTACATTAAAAACATTCTCAGTGCTGAAGACATGTGGTGCCAAGGGTTTTCCGAACCAGAGGCAGGTTCTGACCTCGGCAACTCGCAGTGCCGTGCAGTGCGCGATGGTGATGATTATGTGATCAATGGATCGAAGATATGGACCAGTTTAGGGACCTACGCGAAGTACATGATATTGCTGGCAAGAACCTCAACCGGTGGTGCTAACAAGTACGCCGGTTTGAGTTATTTTCTGGCGCCAATGCATGTTGAAGGAATAGACCCTAAGCCTATTCAAAAACTAACGGGTGAATACGGTTTCTGCCAAACCTATTTTGACAATGCGCGGATTCCCGCCGATTGTCTGATGGGTAGCGAGGGTGAAGGCTGGAACATAGCGATGATCACGCTGACTTTCGAGCGGGGAGCAACCGGTGGCCAGGCGGGCGGGATAGCCTCTATGGAACTCAATATCAACGATGTTGTTGAGCTGTCGAGGAGGGCAATGAGAAATGGAAAGCCGGCGATAGAAGATCCACACATTCGCAGCCAACTGGTACAACTCATTACTGAATCAAGAGGCAACCAGTTGATGGCTGCTCGCGCAAGAATTCCGGCACTCGCCACCGACTGGCCGGCGGCGGTCCCAATGTCTGGAAAGCTGAGAGGTTCTGAGCTGAAACGGAGAATGTGTCAATTAGCTGTATCGCTTCAGGGTGCTAATGGGGCACGTTTTGTTTCCGAGAAAGCCATCGACGGTGGCAAGTGGCAACGTTCCTACTTCAATTCTTTTAGCGGCACGATTGGCGGTGGAACTTCTGAAATTCAACACAATATCGTTGGCGAGCGGGTGCTTGGCCTGCCGAAAAGTTAGGGGGTTGAAGAATGAGTAGTCAGATAATGTTTAGCGATGAGCAGGCAATGCTGCTTGATACTGCGGCAGAGTTTTGTCGCAAACATTCCCCTATTGAAACTGTGCGTGCCCGGTTAGATGCGGACCAGATTGATGCCGTAACCTGGCAGGAGATAACAGAACTGGGTTGGTTGGGTATCAATGTTCCGGAAGAATTTGGTGGTTTGGGCCTGGGGTTATCGTGCGTGGTCCCCGTTGCCGAGAGTATGGGCAGATACCTGATGGGTAGTCCTTATAGCGGTGCAATTACCGCCGGCGAATGTTTGGCTACTTCGGGCAGTCGCGAGCAAAAAGAAGAATGGTTGCCGAAAATTGTTTCCGGTGCCATAGGATCTATGGCGCTTACAGAAACTAACGGTAATTGGATTCTGGACGAGATAGAAGCACAGGCTGTTGTGCGCACGGATATGCTTGAGCTATCCGGAACCAAGTGCTTTGTTACAGATGCAGATGCTGCGAATTTTTGTATTGTGTCAGTTAACGTTGGAGCGGAGGCGAGGCTGGCTCTGGTTAAGCGGGAACAGATACCCGATGGCAATCTGCACAGAGAAATTGTGATCGACGAGACTCGTCGAAGTTATCAGCTAGATCTGGATGGAATAACCGTGCCGGTTGATCAATTGCTGGAAGGAAATGATTTTCAGGCGATAGAGTTTGCCTCACTTCTGTTTCTTTCTGCGGAGATCACAGGTGGCTTGGTGGGATCGATCCATACCATTGTCGAATACCTGAATACCCGGAGGGCGTTCGACAAAGTTATTGGTAGTTACCAGGCGCTTAAGCATCCAACTGTCAAGATACTGCTTGACCTGGAAGCTATGCGGTCGCATCTCTATCATGCAGCGACCGTGTTGGCAGAAGGCAAGTCTGATGAGGCCGAAGTGGCGCTTCGAATGGCAAAGGCGCATGGATCGGCAGCATTTGCTTTCGCGGGTGACAGGGCGGTCCAGTTCCATGGTGGGTTCGGGTTTACTTACGAATGTGATGCCCAGTTGTACCTGCGTCGAGCTTTATGGTGCCAGTATCAGTTTGGTGATGAGGCTTATCATCGGCATTTGTTGGAACCGATGCTGCTGGATCAAGTAGGTTAGGAAATTGGGGAATCCGTCATGAGAATTCTAACGTCAATATCGGGCCACAACCTGAATGATATCGGTGGTGTGTGCGATAACCTTGAAACTCTTGGGTTTACGGATCTTTCTGCGCAGGAGAACAAGCAGGATGCTTTTCTCCCGCTGGCAATAGCAGCAACAAATTCTAAGGCTCTGCATTTAAGAACCAGCGTTTCCATCGCTTTCGCCCGGTCACCCATGTCCAGCGCGATGCTGTCATGGGATATTCAGGCAGCATCGAAGGGTCGGTTTACCCTTGGCCTTGGCAGCCAGGTTAAAGGTCACAATGTCAGGCGGTTCAGTGTGCCGTGGAGTCCGCCGGCACCAAGAATGAGGGAATATGTTCAGTCTGTCAGGGCGATCTGGGATTGCTGGGAAAACGGCACCAGGCTCGATTACCAGGGTGAACATTACCAGTTTTCACTCATGACACCGAACTTCACACCGGAACCGTTGGGGACGCCGGTGCCAAAAATTCAGATCGCGGCCGTTGGGCCGGCGATGATGAAGGTGGCGGCTGAAGAATGTGATGGGGTTATGCTTCACGGTTTTTGTACCCGTAAATACCTGCAGGAAAGGATCATGCCCAGGCTCGAAAAGGGGCTTGAGAGTGCTGGAAGAAGCCGGCACCAGTTTGAAATATCAGGCGGCGGATTTGTAGCGACGGGACCGGATGATGAAGCCGTACAGAAACTGTTTGAGTGGGTTCGAATGCGCATTGGATTCTATGGCTCTACACCAAGTTACTGGCCGGTGTTTGAGGTGCATGGTCTTCAGGATCTTGGTTTAAAACTGAATGAAATGTCCAAGAAAGGGCAGTGGGACGAGATGACAAAAGAAATCTCTGATGATGTTGTACATCTTTTTGCTGCAGTCGGTCGTCATGATGAACTGGTTGCTGCCCTCACAGACAGGTTTGGTGGTATGACGGATATCGTTGGCCTGCCGGAGGATACACCTCCGGACGTGATCCAGGAAGTCCTGGCGATTTGAGTTCTCCAAATTTGAACGCTCTAAGTTTGAAGAACGTCTAGCAATCCCGTATCGTCACTATCCTCTTGGTTTTGACTTAGGAAACGCTTAAAACACATGGAAGAACACTACCGTTCCATTTTGGAAATGATTGGCGAGGACCCGAGCCGCGGTGGCTTGCTGGACACGCCTGCGCGGGCTGCAAAGGCAATGAGTTTTCTGACCCGGGGCTACGGTGAAACCCTTGAGCAGGTCGTGAACAACGCGCTGTTCGACTCAGAGACGAGCGAAATGATCCTGGTTCAGGATATTGAGCTCTACTCAATGTGTGAACATCATATGCTTCCCTTTATCGGCAAGTGCCACGTGGCTTATGTGCCAACGGGAAAAGTTCTGGGGCTATCCAAGGTGGCCAGAATTGTAGACATGTACGCTCGCAGACTGCAGATTCAGGAAAACCTCACCAAACAGATTGCCGAAGCCATCCAGGAGGTCACAGAAGCCTCGGGGGTTGGGGTTATTATCGAAGCACAGCATATGTGCATGATGATGCGCGGTGTTGAAAAACAGAACTCCAAGATGAAAACTTCAGTCATGCTGGGAAGTTTCAGGGATAACCAGATCACACGAATGGAATTCCTTTCCCTTATTTCCAGTTAGGGAAACCCTGATTAAGAGGGTTTTTGCGTGACGACAAGGCGAACAAGCACGGACGAAAACCACGAATACGGTATTGATTCCTCGGTTTTGGCGTCTGGGATTAACACAGGCATCGTGGCAGAGATTCCTGTCAGAAATCTCCCGCTGTAAACATCCTTAAAATCCACGCTCGAACTTGTATATAATGCCGCTCCAACTCAGGAGTTAGTCATGCCAGGCAGTAGTATTGGTGAAATGTTCAAGGTGACGACCTTTGGCGAAAGTCATGGTCCCGCACTTGGCTGCGTGGTAGATGGGTGCCCACCTGGACTGGTTATTAGCGAATCTGACATACAGGTTGACCTCGACCGCAGAAAACCCGGTACCAATAAGTTTACTACCCAGCGAAAGGAAGGCGATAAAGTTCGAATCCTCTCGGGGGTGTTTGAAGGAGTCACAACAGGTACATCAATTGGGCTCGTCATTGAGAACGAGGACCAGCGCTCCAGGGACTACTCCGAGATCAAAGACAAATTTCGACCGGCTCATGCGGATTTTTCGTACCAGCAGAAGTACGGTTTTAGAGACTATCGTGGTGGTGGCAGGGCGTCCGCCAGAGAGACTGCGATGCGAGTCGCGGCCGGAGCGATCGCTAAAAAATATCTGCAGGAGAGCCACGGCATTGTTGTCCGTGGTTACCTGGCTCAAATGGGTGACATCACCACCGAGACAATTGACTGGGATGAAGTGGGTAACAATCCGTTTTTCTGTCCGGATGTCAGTAAAGTTACAGAGATGGAGGCGTTGATAGAACAGTTGCGGCGTGACGGTGACAGTATTGGTGCAAAAATAACAGTCGTAGCTTCTGGAATGATCCCCGGTCTGGGCGAGCCGGTGTTTGATAAGCTGGATGCCGAGATAGCCGGTTCGTTGATGAGTATTAATGCCGTTAAAGGCGTCGAGATTGGGCGGGGTTTTTCGGTGGTCACGGAACGCGGTACCGAACACCGCGATGAGATGACCAGTAATGGTTTTCTATCTAATCATGCGGGCGGGATTCTGGGTGGAATCTCAACCGGTCAGGATATTGTCGCGAGCATTGCGCTAAAACCCACCTCCAGTATTACCACGGCATCAAGAACGGTTGATAAAGAAGGCCATGAAACCGAGATTGTCACAAAAGGCAGGCACGATCCGTGTGTGGGTGTTCGAGCAACGCCGATAGCAGAGGCTATGCTGGCGATAGTACTGATGGATCATCTACTTCGGCATCGCGGTCAGAATGCGAATGTGCAGGTTCCTTCTCCATTTAAGTAAAAGCCCTTTAAGTAGCCGCTGTTTGAGTCACAGGCACCTGAATAGTAGCGGTTAACGCTGGTAATTCGAGTCTTCTCGTAGAAAGTCAATAAAGGCTTCGCCTGCGTTCGATAAGGTACGGTTTACGTGATGGATCACGCCAAGTGTGCGGGCAAGATCAATCTCGATATTAATATCAAGCACCACAACATCATCACCAACCATCGTCTTTGGTAATACACTCCAACCGAGCCCGACGCCGATTAACATCTTGATGGTTTCCAGATAATTGGTGGACATGCTCACTTCCAGGCGCAGATCATGGTCCTTAAACATCCCTTTGACGATTCTGCCGGTAAACGTGGTCATGTCCGGCAGGATGGCTGGATACTCTGCGAGCTCATTAATCGTGATATTTTTTCTTGTGGCGAGTTCGTGCGCTCGTGAACAGACGAACACCAGTTCATCCCTCCAGATGGGCTCAGCGATTAACCGCTCATGGGGTGTGGGGGCGAGGGTGATAATGGCCATTTCCAGTTCGCCGTGAATGATACGTTCATGGGCAACTTCTGAATCCATAAAATGCAGGTCGAGGTTGACCTCCGGGTATTTTGCAATGTACCTGCTCAGGACGCGGGGCAGGCGCCAGAGACCTACGTGGTGGCTGGTCGCCAGTGAGAGCTGGCCGCAAACTTCTCCGTTGAGGTTACGAATGGCTCGTTCGGTATCTTCCACCTGTTGCAGGATGAGATTCGCGCGGTATACCAGTGAGTTACCGGCTTCGGTCAGGCGCACTGTCCGTCCGATACGATCAAACAGCCGGGCATCAAGCTGTTGCTCAAGTTGGGCCACTCTTTTACTGATAGCAGGCTGGGTCAGGTGCATGCGGTCGGCCGCATGGCTGAAGGAACCGGTCTCGGCGACGGCAAGGAAGGCTTTTAGGGTGTCAATTTCCATGGCTGTTTATGGTCGTCTACTGATCGTATGTATCCCGCTTACTATTTGCAGGTCCCATTTAGATTTATCCAGGTAAGGCTCAGGGCTGTTTATGGTCGTCTACTGATCGTTTGGTCTTCCTGACATTTGTTGGGCTTCACATTACATATTTTTATAGGTTTGATGATAGATATGAATTTGTTTTATATCAAATGAGGTTCTAGACTGCGCGCCATTAACAATACAGGAAAAAAGGATGAGCGAATTTGACGTAGCGATAGTGGGCGCCACCGGAGCTGTTGGCGAAGTGATGCTGGAGATCCTTGAGGCACGGGATTTCCCAGTTCGAAAGCTGTATTTATTGGCAAGTGAGAGGTCTGAGGGCAAGAAACTCCAGTTCCGGGGTAAGTCCGTGACCGTGCAGAATCTGGAGACATTTGATTTCAACCAGGTACAGATTGGATTGTTCTCGGCTGGCGGGTCCATTTCAGCAGAGTTTGCGCCTAAGGCGGCGGCGGCGGGGTGTATCGTCATCGACAATACTTCTCAGTTTCGCCGCGATGAAGATATCCCTTTGGTTGTTCCTGAAGTTAACCCTCATATGATCACTGAATATGGGGATCGCCGGATTATCGCGAACCCCAATTGTTCAACAATCCAGATGCTGGTTGCGCTTAAACCCATCTACGATGCTGTGGGTATTAGCCGAATCAATGTTGCGACTTACCAGGCCGTTTCTGGCTCAGGTAAGCGCGGAGTAGAAGCCCTGGCAACCGAGACAGCCAAGCTGTTGAATGCACAGCCCATTGAACAGGATGTGTACCCGCAGCAGATCGCCTTCAACGCTATTCCCTTGATCGGCGACATCCAGGAGAACGGTTACTCGATGGAAGAGATGAAAATGGTTTGGGAAACCAGGAAAATCTTTGAAGATGAGTCAATTGAGGTTAATCCAACCTGCGTCCGTATTCCGGTATTCTTTGGCCATAGCGAAGCTGTGCATATAGAGACGAAAGAAGCGATATCTGCGGCGCAGGCAACGGAATTATTGGCATCAGCATCAGGGGTTGAGGTAATTGATGAGCGGTCAGATCCTGACTTCCCGACCCCTGTCCGGGATGCCGCCGGAACCGACCCCGTTTTTGTGGGGCGGATCAGGAAGGACATCTCGACAGAAAGGGGTTTAAACCTGTGGGTAGTATCCGATAATGTGCGCAAAGGGGCGGCGCTAAACAGTATACAAATTGCCGAAGTTTTGGTAAAACATCTTCAATAAGCGATACTTAACGCAACTATCAGAGATCGTTTCGAGGTTTTACCATCAGGTTAATGATAACCGACGGTTTTTCTGTCTGGCCAGATTACCGGTCGGAATCGACGAAAAATCTCTATAAAGATGTCGGAGTAAAGAGAGGAATGATAATGATACAAAGACTCCGGTTGCTGTTGGTGACACTCTTTGCTCTTTACTGTGGTTCTGCCTTTGCGCTAGGCCTTGGTGAGATCGAACTTAAATCTGCATTAAATCAGCGTTTCGAAGCCGAAATTATCCTCTCAAACGTTGGTGATCTTGAGCAAGGCGAAATTATTCCTAACCTTGCCACCCAGCAGGATTTCGACCGGGTAGGGGTCAACCGCGATTACCACCTGACCGATCTCCGTTTCAACGCCCGGGTACGTGAAGACGGGGCTCACATTGTTCACATCACCAGCAGCAAAGTCATTATCGAGCCTTTTCTGAATTTTATCGTGGAAGTGATATGGCCTACCGGCCGTATTCTGAGGGAGTACATTGTACTTCTCGACCCTCCTGTATTTAGCAGCGAGGGAATTGAAAAGATTGAGCCAGGCATGTCCAGCGGGAACACTTCATCTGCACGGTCCGGAAGTCGTTCAAACAATAGACGCGAAATTCCCCCCGCGCCGTCGGTCAGCAATGGGCGAACAGAAGGGGTTGTTACCCAGGATGAAGAGTATGGTCTGACCGGACCAGGTGACACGCTATGGTCGATAGCGTCAAAGGTAAGACCAAACGACAGGATTTCTGTCCAGCAAACCATGTTGGCTTTGCAGCGCGCTAACCCTGAAGCGTTTATCAACAATAATATCAACCTGTTGAAAGCAGGTCACGTGCTCCGAATTCCGGATGAAAGTGAGATTCATGCAGAAACTTCGGCAGAAGCAGTTGCAGAAGTTCGCGTTCAGAATCAGGAATTTGAAGACTATAGATCCGGTGATGTTACCCAGCTTGACGCAAGACGGACTGCCAGCAGAAGCTCTGCTGGCTCGGATGACAGCGATAATGATAATGGTGAACTGAAGCTTCTTGCAGCTGATCAGTCTGGTGCTCGGTCTGGCAGGGACGACGCGAGGGCGGATGAACTGGAAAATTCACTCGCAGTCGCAAGAGAAGACCTGGACCGGTCTCGACGAGCTAACAGCGAATTAAATGTCCGTCTTGCTGACATTGCTGATCAGGTAGAAACGCTCAATGAGCTGGTTAAACTGAAGGATGATCAGCTTGCTGCCTTGAGAGCAGAATTACAACGTCAGGCAGCCGAGACGATCAGTCAGCCAGCTGTACCAGTTGTCGTCCAACAACAGGCCTCCGGCTCGCTGCTTAGTAACCCTCTGGTGCTGGGTGGGGTTGGAGTGCTCCTTATCGGTCTGGTTGCCGGAGCGCTCATGATGTTCCGGAAGCGCAGACAGGATTTCCAGCTGGACGACAATGAATTCACAGAGATAATGATCGAAGAGGACGAGCCCAAGTTATCGTTGAGTGACGATGCAGATGAGGGTTCTGAAGAAGATAGTGAATATAACGATGAGGACGTTACGCCGCAAACAAGCGACGTTATCGGTGAGGCAGAAATTTACATTGCTTACGGCAGATTCCCACAGGCGATTAGCTTCCTTCAGAATGCTATCGAGAACGAACCGCAACGGACAGATATCCAGCTTAGGTTGCTTGAAGTTTACGTTCAGACTGAAGATGCAACTGCCTTCAACCTTCAGTACGAACAATTGAAACTGCTGCGTGACGATGAGGCAACCCGCGAAGGAGCAGAACTTCAGGCAGAGATACCGGGTGCTGCTGAAACTTCAGCCGCAGCCATGGACGCCACAATCGTTTCATCCGAACCGATCGCGGCAATAGAAGATCTAGGTATCGATGATGACGATTTATCCTTCGACCTCGATGACCTGGACCTCACTGCAGATACCGGTGAAGAGCTACGCCTTGACGAAACGGTGGAGCTTGGTGACGCAGATCTTGATCTTGACCTGGATGCAGGGCTTGAAGAAGTGACCGCCGAAAGCGAGGAAGAGGACCTGGATCTGGCGCTGGGACTAGATGACGAAATCGACCTGGATTTCGGCGATGATGTCGGCGATGGTGAAGACGACGGATTAGACCTTGACCTTGACCTTGACGATGTTTTGGAACTCGATCTTGACGATGCTTCCGATGACGATGCTTCCGATGACGATGCTTCCGATGACGATGCGTTAGACCTGGACCTCACTGCAGATACCGGTGAAGAGCTACGCCTTGACGAAACGGTGGAGCTTGGTGACGCAGATCTTGATCTTGACCTGGATGCAGGGCTTGAAGAAGTGACCGCCGAAAGCGAGGAAG
>Ga0233439_10000117_pt1 | contig 133024 bp, 97 predicted proteins | sample SI_123_September_6_FD_182713 | JGI IMG/M metagenome (GOLD analysis project Ga0233439, IMG submission 182713) | Seawater microbial communities from Saanich Inlet, British Columbia, Canada - SI_123_September2016_100_MG | ecosystem: Environmental > Aquatic > Marine > Inlet | place: Canada...
CAAATAATCAATCTTACGGACAGATTCAGGTCCTTGCAGCTGACGTTACATCTGGTAGCGAATCAGGCAAGATGACTCTTGGTGTTGCAACAACTGGTTCAGGTGCTGTTGCTGACGTTTTAACAATCACAGGTGGCGCTACTGCAGCAGCAAGTACTGTTACCATTGCAGGTAATCTTCAAGTTGATGGTACAACAACTACAATTAATTCAACTACACTTCAGGTTGATGACAAGATGATCGAGCTAGCTCATTCTCCAAATAACGCTGAAGGTGATGACACAGCTGTTGACGGTGGTGGTATTATGCTTAAATCGTCAGAGGGTGACAAAGAAATTAAATACGTGGACGGGGACACAGCTTGGCAGTTTAGCGAGAATCTCACTCTGGCTAATGCTAAAGCATTTAACATCATAAATGACGCCGCCTCCGCGACTTCAGTCCTCAACTTAACAACATTAGGCGCTACTGTTACAGGTTCTAGTTTAACATCAGTTGGAATAATTAGTACAGGTGTATGGAATGGTACCTCAATAGCTTCACAATATCTAGATGCTGATACTGCACATTTATCTGGCGTTCAAGTGTTTACTGGCGCAAAGACGTTTAGTGCTGTAGCTGCCTTTACAAACACTGTTACAGTCGGTGCAAACGCGAATGGTCATGATGTTAAGTTCTTTGGCGACGCTGCAGGTGCTTATCTGGAATGGGATGCTGACACTAACAAGCTCGAGATAAGAGGAGCAACTGCTGCTGGTCCAGGACACTTATTGATCTCTACAGGTGAAACATCTGTTGCTGTGGCAAGTAACGATGTATTAGGAAAAATTGATTTTTCTGCTCCTCTTGAAAGTTCTGGTACAGACGCTATACTTGTAGGCGCATCTATTTCTGCTGTAGCTGGTGCAGACTTTGCTGCTACTGTAAATGATACAGACCTTGTATTCTCAGTTGGTAAATCAGAAGCAGCAGCTGAAAAGATGAGACTTAACTCTGACGGTAATCTAAATGTTGATGGTACACTTACTTGTGATACATCACTAACAATAGACACTACAACAATATCTACTGCAGAAATTGGAGTTCTTGATGGCGTTACTGCTGGTGCAGTGACTATTAATAAGGCTCTTGTTGCTGATGGTAGTGGTAATATAGGAACAGGCGCAGCGAGACTTGGAACTATTACAAGTTCAGGAAAATTTGTTACTAACGACGTCACTAATGCATCAACAACAGTTGATGGCTCTATCGCAACAGCTGGTGGTCTAAGTGTTGCGAAAGACGTAGTAATTGGTCAAGGTCTAAAACTTTTGTCAGATGTCAATTCAGTAATGAGCTTTGGCGCTGACTCAGAGATTACTTTGTCATGTGTTACAGACACCGGCCTTAATCTAAAGAATACTAACACTAGTGACGCCGGCGGCGTTGTTCTTACGCTTCAAACAGGTGATACAGATATTGCTGCATCTCATGTTTTAGGTTCAATCGAATTCCAAGCGCCTGATGAAGGTACTGGTACCGATTCTATAGAAATAGCAGCTGCAATTTCAGCTGTGGCTGAAGTTGACTTTGCTGCAGACAAAAATAACACAAAACTTTCATTTAAGACAGGTGCATCTGAAGCTGCTACTGAAAAAATGGCACTTTCTTCAGCTGGTGTTTTAACTTTATCTTCTGGCGGTATTGTTATTCCAGACGATGGAAACATTGGATCTGTTACTGATAAGGATGCTATAGCTATTTCTTCAGCAGGTGTAGTAACATTATCCTGTGCAACAGACGCCTCAGATAAAGATACTGCTGCGCTGGTTGTAGGCGGTGGTGTTGGTATTGAGAAAAGTATAATTGCTGAAGGTCTGAGCAGTAGAATAGGTACTTCGTTAAAGCATCTTAGATTTGACTTAGCCGGCGACGAAACATTTTTCAGAGGAACTGATATTATTCTTCAAAACTCTGCAGGTACATCAAAGATAACTTTAGATACATCAGGTGATGTTGAATGTAGAAATATAGAGACATCAGGTGACTTAACTGTTAATGGTAGTGACATTAACTTTGGTAATGGTGCAAATGCTACATTAAAAATTGTTGCAACTGCTGTAAATGCAGCAGGTAGAGCTCTTACTATTTCATCTGGAGATACTACTGCGGGTGATACAGACAATATCGCAGGTGGCGCCCTTACAATAAAGGCAGGTGCAGGTAAAGGTACAGGTGCAGGTGGTGATATTGTATTCCAAACAGCTAATGCTGGTTCATCTGGTAGCTCTATTAATAGTCATGCAACAGCACTTACAATATCAGACGACCTCTCAGCTACTTTTGCAGGAGACATTCAAACTGGTGGCAAAGTTACATTTAATGGATTTAGAGCAGTAACTGCTGACTATACGATTGATGCATCAGGTAATGATCACATTGTATCTGTTTCTGGCGGCACTCATGATATTACATTAGTCAATGCTACAAATGGTAGAGAGCTTATTATTATTAATGATTCAGATGTAGATATTGAAGTTTTAACAAATGCAACTTCTAAGATATATACATCAGGTGGTGTTACAATAAACAATACAAATGCAGGAGGCACTGTAAAGACAACACTTGAAGATCGTAGAACAATGAGATTAATAGGTTCAGGAATTCACTGGTATATGGTTGCAGGAAGTTAATAAATAGTTTTATAAATTGACCTCACTTTTATTATACTATTATTGAAAGTGAGGTCAGTTATGACTATTTTAAAGGAGCATGTCTCCTATTCTGAGGTTCGTCAATGGAAAGAGTGTTCTTGGCGACACAAGTTATTATACATAGATAAGTTGAGGACTTTTGAAGAAAGCCCACACTTGCACTACGGAACAATAATTCATGATGCATGTGAGCATTTTCTCAAGACAAGAGAACTTAAAATCGAAGAAGCTCAGAACAAGATCAAGGAAACTTGGGACAAACACGGATTTGATTCAGAAGACTTTGCTCAATTACAAACACAACGTGCAGAATTGCAAGGTTGGAAGTATAAACACAACAATTTGAAAGACTGGCTTCAATGGGCAGAAGCATCAATAAAATCAGTACCGGACTTTTTGGACCAGACGTTCCCTAATTGGCAAATAGTTTCCGCTGAAGAGCCGTTATACGAATCAATGGATTTAATCGATACTAAGTTTAAAGGTTATATCGATTGTATTATTAAAATACCTTATAAAGATGACTATAAGTACTGGGTCTTAGACTGGAAAACTTCAAACGGTCGAGGATGGTCATCAGATAAGCAAAGAGACTTTACGACCCAAGCTCAAGTTATTTTATACAAGTATTTTTGGGGAACAAAAAACAATATACCTTTAAAGAACATTCAATGTGGTTTTATACTTCTTAAAAAGTTAAAGACTGTTGGAAAGCCATGCCAATTAGTCAAAGTTTCAAGTGGACCAAAAAATTTAGAAAAGTCCAGAAAAATGGTTAGTAGCATGATTAAAACTGTAGAAAAGCAATTTTTCTTAAAAAACAGAGGATCATGTATGTTTTGTGAGTTTAAAGGAACAGAGTTTTGTAGGTAATTTATCATGGAAGTAAAAAAAATGAAAACAGATACAAGTAAGGAAACGATTTTATTAATTTCTGATCACGCTCTTTCTCATACTGGTGTTGGTACGCAATCATATCACTTATGTAAAGGTTTAACAGAAATAGGGGACTATAAAGTTATACAGCTCGGAGTAGCAATGCATCACGAGAGCATGGAAGTTGAAAAAGTTAATGAAAACTTTGAAATACATCCTGTCATAGGATTTGGTCCCATACCAATGATCAGACAGTATATAAAAAAGTACAACCTTAAAAGTTTAATAATATTTTCAGATTCAAGGTTTTTTAAACATATCTTTGAAATGTCAGAAGAAATTAGAAAGTCTTGCCCTATTGTTTGGTGGCACGTTTGGGATAATAGACCATGCCCAGACTTCAATCATGAACTTTATAGCAGAGTTGATGTAGTAAATTGTATATCAGAGCTCACATATAACGTGTGTAAAGAAGTCTGTGATAAATTTAAATTGAAGACAAAGATAAACTATATACCACACACTGTGCCAAAAAGCATGTTTTTTCAGTTAAATGAAGCAGATATAAAGTATCATAGAAACATGATTTTCGGAAAAGAATCTGATTATTTTATATGTGGGTGGATTAATAAGAACACAAGAAGAAAAAGACCTGCAGACGTTTTACAGTCTTGGAAAATATTTTTAGACGAGTTACAAGAAAAACGTGGTCATAAAAAAGCTCTTCTTTTAATGCACACAGACCCAGACGATAGATTCGGTCAGAATCTTATTGAAATATCAAACAAGCTTGATATCCTTAAAAACGTTAGATTTTCTGATCAAGTTGTTAATTATGAAAAGATGAATATATTACACAACGTGATCGATTTAAATATAAACATTGCTTCTTTAGAAGGCTTTGGATTGTCTACTTTAGAGTCAATGTGTGTAGGTAAGCCAATACTTGTAACAAAAACTGGAGGTTTAACAAGACAAGTTATCGATCCAGATACTCTGGAAATACATGGCATTGCACTAAATCCTGATCTTACAACTACAGTTGGAACGCAAGACGTGCCTTATTTAAACGAAGACTATACGAGCAACACTAAAGTTGCTAAAAGCCTATATAATTTTTATTCTTTGCCAATTGAAGAAAAAACAAGCTTAGGTAAAAAGGCAAAGATCTATGCTGAAAACAACTTCAACTATCAAGAAATGATATCTAAGTGGGTAAGTTCTTTAGAGTTATAATAAGTTATTTTTAACAAATCTAATAAATATTCAATAATCTATAAAAATACTCGACTTAAGTTGAAAGGTAATATTAATGTTTTACAGTATCATTGCATTTTTATCATTATTGATAATAACTCTTATTTATTATTGCATTAAGTTTGCAATGATTATTATAAATATGCAAAACGTTATTGAAGAATCTTTAGATATCATTGATCAAAAGTATTTTAACTTAAATAAAATACTTGAAACTCCCTTGTTTTATAATAACAATGAAATAAAAAGCGTCATAGAAGAAATAAAAGAAACAAGAGATATTCTGTTATATATTGCCAATCAGCTAGTCAACAACGAAGAAGATATTGATGATGAACCTGAGGACGATTAAGTGAGAGAACGTAAAAGAGTAATTGACCGTAAAAAAAAAGAGAGAAAGCCCGTTGAGGAAACTACCACTAAAAAAAGAAAAGGTAGAAAGAAAAAAAAGAAAAACTATTATTTTGACATAAACGTTCAGCATAGAATTGTTGAATATCAAAAAATGGAAAATCTTACAGAAAGAAACGAGATGTATGAAAGATATATATATCCTGCTTTTCATGATCTGGTTCAAAGTTTAGTCTCTGTTTACGGTTTTAAGTCTTATACTGAAGACATTGGACACCTCAAAACCGATTGTGTGTCTTTTTTGTTTGAAACACTAAAAAAATGGAATCCAGATAAAGGAACCAAAGCATTTTCTTATTTCAATGTCGTTGCAAAAAACTGGTTAACAATACAAAGCAGAAGGCTATTAAAAAACCAAAATAGATGTGCATTTATAGATGACCCAGAAGGTATGTCACATAATGAAAAATCAGAGCTGTATGGTAAAGAATACGTAGACTCTGAAATTTACATGGCAGAAAGATTAACACAATATAACGAAATTCTCAAGCTAATTGACTATTTATCAGACAACGTAAAAGATGAAAATGACAAAAAATGCTGTTATGCTATTAAAAAGCTTTTTGTTAGCATTGATGAAATAGAGTTTTTTAATAAAAGAGCTATATTTGTTTACTTAAGAGAAATTTCAGGTCTAAGCAGCACAGAATTAAGTTCTTCGTTGTCAAGAATTAGAAAGATATATAGAAAAGTATCAGGTGCAGAAAAAATGTTTGATATATTTGGAGACTATTAAAATATGAAAAACGATATTGAAAAAGTTTTGGATAAAGTAGAAAAAAACGAAGTCAAAGAAGATAAAATTAAAAATTTTGCTGATATTCTTAATAATATTGCATCTATTGAAGACAAAAAAAAGATGTTGTGGAAAGAAATATACGAAAATGCCTTAGAAGATAGAGAAAAAGCAAAAATTCTTTTTAACGATGCTTATATTTCAATGGCAGGCGGAACAAATGAGCACATGAATATAGGCGCTATTATGTCAAAATATATTGAAAGAATGAGCAAGTCAAACGATCAAATACTTAAACTAGCTGAATTGATTGCAAAAGAAGAAGAAAAGTCAGAAACAATTAGTGATGACGATATCTTTGGAAAGATTAATGGTTAACAATGTTTAAAATTGGAAAGGTTCTATACTATAAAAACGATAACAGCACCAATACAAACCAAGATTTACAAAAGCTAATACAAACCTATAAATTAGAAAATAATAAATTTAAATTTTTTCCGGAAAGTTTAAACAAAAACGATGAAGAAGAAAAAATCTATAGATTTATTTTAAATATGCCTATAGGGACTATCATATCAAGAATATTAAATAAAAATTCAGAAAATTTAATAGTTGTTTGTTATCCTATGTTTTCTTTACATGTATCTTTACCTGTCAAACCAGGCGAAGTTATCTGGTTGTATGAAGATAGTAATGAAAATATGCTTGAAAAAGACATAGCTGATAAAATACACAGTTTAAACATAAAGCATTATTGGTTATCAAGAAAAATAGGCTCAATGTTTTCTGAAGATTTAAATTTTACCAATATACAAGCAGATTCATTACTTGATGATGAAGTTTTTAGTGATGAAGTTTTTAGTGATGAAGATTTAAGATATCCTGACTTAGATGACAAAAAACATTTTGATTATTCATTTATGGAAAATTTTAGACAGCCCTCAGTAAAGTCTCTATATAGTGAAGGAATAATATCAGAAAGCATTGTACCAAAAATTGCTCCAAGATGGCATTCAAAAGCGCATGAGCTTTCTCTACAGGGCTCTAACAATACATTAATTAATTTAACAACACCTGCAAGCTCTTCAGACTATAATAGTTTTTTCAAAAAAAACTCAGGAGCTATTGATTTAGTTGCAGGCAGACATAGCTTATATTTTTTTGACGATCAAGAAGAAAGTAATTATCATAAATTAGATGAAGAAGTGTCTATTGAAGACTTTGTCGACGAATTTAATAATTTTGACTTAGAAAGTTTTATTGATAATACAATAGATAAAAATTCTCCAATAACTTTAATAAAAAATTTAGATTATAGTGAATCTTATCCTTACGAATTATTAAAAAGCAACAGCTTTTATTTAGAAAATTTTTCTAATATTATGGAAAATAGCGAAAGCGAGTCAACTTTAAATTTTGACAATGACGCTTCTCGAATTTATATTTCTGAGTTTGAAAAAAATGTTGACGCAAGTGGTGATTTTTATAATAGCTATTATAAAGACAAGCAATTTATGATAAATCGAACAAGTTCAAGCCCAGGCGAAGTAACGACAGAAAAAGATTTTAATTCTAAAGAAAAATTATTTTTTATGCAAGAAAGAAAGTTAGTAATAAAAAATCAATCTTCTTTTTCGTTAGATTCTTTTGAAAGACTTTCAGAACGTGAGTTTGATACAACATTTGATCCAAAAAAAATAGACAATGACTTCATTTCACCTTTTATTCTTATAAAGTCTAATGATATTAGAATTGTTAGCAGAAAAGAAAGAAGTAACAAAGTAACAAAGTCAAAAATTAGTGAAGGTAGCATTTCATTAATTAAAGAATCTAACAACTTTAATGACTATTCTTGTCTTTCCTTAGAAAAAGACGGTAATATTTCTTTAGATAGCAAAGAAATATATGTAGGTAATATAATAAAAGAGTATTTAAAACAAGGAATATTTAGCTTAGATAATCTTGAAAACGAGGATGATTTTGAAGATAAAATCAATGAAATAGTTAATAATTTAACTTACGACGATGTTTCTTCTATGCACGGAAAAGGAACAGGTGTCTTGCTAGGATACGACCCAAAATTTTCAGAGTCTCTTGTGTTGGGTGATACATTAAAGTTATTTTTAACAGAAATATTAAAAATCAACATTGAAGCTTTGACCTTCATATCTGAAGCTTTTTTGGAAATATATACAAACTTTGATAAAATAAACGCTGATCATACTGAGATTTCTAATTGGGCAAAATCACATACACATCTAAATACAATACCTATAACAGGACCACCCAACGCCCCTTCTGTAGTTGTTCCTGCAGTAACTACTAGCCCTTTAATAATAAAAGATAATCACAGTTTTAGTCAAACTAAACAATCATCAGAAATAAATGGTGGTGAAGAAGTAGATAGAATAAACAAACTAATCAGTAATCTTGATTTAATTTTATCAAGGTTTTCAAAAACTTCATAATTATATTTTATAATAGATATAAAAGAGCAACAAATGTCTGAACTCGGTAATAATTTACAAAGAATTAAAAATCAAGAAAAATTTAAATCAATAAATGACGAAAAAAGAAACAATAAAGTATTAATTGGAATTAAAACACCTGTTAGAAAAAGTAACAACCCAAATGAAACTTTATTTGAAATGCATACAGATATTTTTAATACGATTGAAGATAATTTAAAAAATTTAATAATGACTCAGAAAGGTGAGCGACTTGGTTTTCCGGACTTTGGAACTAATCTTTCACAAGTATACTCAGACAATACATTGTCAGATGATGAAAAAGTAGAATTAGCAACTCAACAAATTCTTAAAACTGTTTCAAAATACATGCCAAATATAACATTACAAAATTTTTATTCAGAAAAAGTTCCTAATGTTAACGAGAAAGAAAATATTTTAAATAAAAATGGTCTTGTTTTAGCAAATGAAACGCAAAATGTTAAAATTACATCTTTACCAGCAAAAGGTAGCAGTCATATAAATAAAAACAATTCAAACTTTCCTAGTAAATATCAAATAATTATTGGGTATACTATTCTTAATAAAACAAAAAGTTTAACCCTTTTTGTTAATAGTGCAATCTAAAACATTGGAGTAAAATATGATTTTAGAAAAATTTCTAGAAAACTTAAACAAGAAAAATTTTTCAAGCAAAACATTTTCAGAGTTTAGAGAAGAATTAATTAATCATGCAAATCTATATTACAAAGACAATATTTTAGATTTTTCTGAGACTTCTTTGGGTGGAATGCTTGTAGACTTTGCGTCAATAGTAGGAGAATCTTTAGTTTTTTATGCAGAGCAACAATTTAAAGAACTTGACTATGATACAGCAGTTGATTTTGATAATATTGTAAAACATTTGCAAAAAGCAAACATTAAAGTGCCAAAAACTAGCCCTTCTATTGCAGCTGTAGACTTTTTTATTAGAGTCGAAAAAGATCCTACTACGAATATAAATGATCATGTTCCTATTACGAGTTTTTTACCTATAATACGTTCCGGAACAGTTATGGAGTCTGGGGATATTGAGTTTATATTACAAGATGATGTAGATTTCACAACAAATTACACAGTTAGTAGATTAGAAGAAGAAAACAATATTCAATATTTAATATTGAAAAAAAGTGGAATAACAGTTTCAGGATACATAAAGTCTGAAACTTTTTTTATAGGGAGCAACAACAGTTATTATCCATCAATTCAATTAGAAGAAAATAATATTATAAATATTCTTAGTGTTTTTGATGAAGAAAACAACGAGTATTTTGAAGTTGATTATCTTACACAAAGCACTGTTTTTAAAAAAGGTAAAAAAGATAATGCAGATTTAGTTCAATTTTTACCTGCACCTTATAGATTTGTTATAGAAGAAAACTACATAGATAGAGTTACTTCTTTAAGATTTGGCAACGGAAGCGGTTTTTCAACTAGAGATAATGTTTTTTATTCTCCTGAAGATTTGATGCTTCCTTTAAAAAACAAAGAAACTTTTGGGAGAATGAGCTTAGATCCTAGTCTACTTTTAAATTCTAATACGCTTGGTATTTCTCCTGCAAATAAAAGTGTAACTGTGACTTATAAATATGGCGGTGGTTCGTCTCATAATGTTAAAGAAAATACTATAAGCTCTTTTAAAGAAAGCCCACTTGTAATTTTTCCTCATTCAACAAGTTCTACAGATCAAGAAAAAATTGCAAGTGTAATTGATTCGATTACAACAAATAACCCAGAAAAAAGTCTAGGGGGTGAAGATGCCTTAGAAATAGAAGATCTTAAATTGTTAATACCGATGTCTGCAAAGTCCCAGTCTAGAATTATTAATACCGAAGATTTGCTTTCTAGAATAATGACTATGCCTTCAAATTTTGGAAGAATAAATAAAATTATTGCACTAGATAATCAGCATTCTCTTCCGTATAAAGATCTTTATGTTTTGTGTAAAGATGACGAAGGTTTTTATATAGAAGCAAGTGATATTTTAAAAACAAACCTTTCTAACTATATTAACGAATATAGATTGATAGGCACTAACTTTAATATTCTTGACGCTTCAATTTATAACTTTGGAATAAAATTAAAAATAAATATTAAGAAAAACTTTGATCCCGATATTGTCAAAATAGGCGCAATTGATTCTATAGTAAAAAATTGTAAATTTTATTTAATGAGCATAGGCGATCCTATTAATGTTAATCGTATTGTTAATGTCTTAGAAAATAAAGAATTAAATCCAGGCATTGGTACTGTTGTAACTGATAGGCGGAATATTGTTGTTTCAAAAAATAATTTAGATAATTTTTATGATATTGACTTAGAAAGAAATATATTATACCACGAAAATACTTTTAATCCACATACATCATATTTCGATGGTTATATTTATCCGCCAAGAGGAAGTATTTTTGAATTAAAATATAATTTCTCTGACATTTTAGTTGTCGCATAATTATTTTATTGAAAAAGAGCTTGTAAACCATGATAATAACCATTTTACCAGATTCAGATACATATGTAACAAATCTACATACAGATACTAATGATGCGTCGTATTCAAATGTAGGAAGTGCAGCGACATTAGATATTTTTAAATTATATAATGAAAATAAAAACGCATATTCATGGGCAGGTTTTGAGTTTACAAGCCCATTAAACAATCAAAGTACTTTAACATTAACTGATTCTTTTTCAAACAGCATAGATTTTATATTTGATACAACAACTAATACATCAGATGGAAGTATCGACATTGATGGCAGCGTTATTGTAGGCATAAATGATATTCAAGACCATACATCACAAAATCCTTCATATTCTTCTAGACTTAAACAGGTAATAGAAAACATTAACGAAAAAAACAATGGTTTAAGCTTTAATATCGATGCCTATAACAATTCAAAAAATATTTTATTGTTAAAACAGCAAAAACAAGGTAATATTGGTGATACAGGCTTTACTTTACCTGATGGTGTGTCAAGCATAGGCAACTTAAATAATTTTGCTAGAATAGAGTACAGTACTGTTTTAATAAAATTTGATATTGAAAATTTTAAAAGTAACTGGATTAATTTAGACGAAAATAATAATATTTTAGGCGCTTTTTCAAATTTAAGAGCCGAGCTTGTTTTAAAAGATATTACATCTGGGCAGAACAAGCCTTATGACTATGATCTTGAAGCCTTAAATTTACGCAAGCCTTTCAAAGAAGGAAAAGGAAAAGACACTATATACTTTTCAGACAAAGATTTTTGTAACTTTAAAGAACTAAGTGTAAATCAAAGCTGGTCGATTGAAAATTTTATTACTTTAGAAGAAGATGTAGATCTTATTGATAATAATCAAATTATTAATAATATAAAAGTAGGGGACGAAAATTTAGTTTTTGACATTACAGATCAAATAAAACAAGTAATTCTTGGAAATCAGGAAAACAACGGTATTTTAATTAGGTTTACTGATGAATATTTGTATAATAATTTTTCTTATTTTGTTAAGCGTCTAGGCAGCAGACATCTATTAAATAAAGATTTAATTCCTAATTTAAATATTAAAATAAAAGATACGGACTATTTTATATCTAACAACAAAGAAAAAACTTTTTATTTCAATCAAGACGAATCTTTGTTTTTGTTTAATTATAATGATAAACTTGTAAACTTTAGCAAACCTACTGAAAATAGTATTCTTTTATTTAATTTGCAATCTTCGATAGGCGAAAAAACAATTTTAAGTGAACTTCAAACAGATACTGCTTTGGTCAATTACAAAGGAAATACAATTACAGGATTAGCAAAAGTTAATTTAAATGTAAGCAGATACAATCAAGATATCGATCCAATTATAGACAATGAATATACAAATTTTGTTCAAGAATGGATTTGGCAAGATAGCGAATTTGAATTTATTGACTCAACCAATATTGAATCAGGAAAAAAATATAAAATTAAAACAGTTGGCAGTATCGACTATACCACGATAGGTGCAAGCAACAATAACATAGGAACAATATTTATTTCTAATAACATTTTAAGCTTAGACATAGACGATCCAGGTTTTGTAAACGGCGAAGTTTTTGTTGTCAAAGAAGAAATACTCTATAGAGATAATATTTCTTTTTACATTTCAAAAACAGAATTCGACAAAGATAGTAAAAACTTAATATCATCAATTAGTATTAGAGAAAATATTAAAAATACATTTAATACTTCAGCTGTTTTAAATTTACATACATACTTTATTGATTCTAAAAAAAGCTTGAGAGCAACAAAGTTAACTTCAGAGGTTAAGTCAGAAAATTTAGGTAAAGTTTATTATGAAGTTTACGATAAAGAAACAAATCAAAAATTAATTGAATTTGATTTTATAGATGATTCAACTTTGATGTTTTTTGATGGGGAAAAATATTTATTTAATTTTTACGTCCCAGAATCTTTTTTAAAGAAAAAGCTAGTTTTTAAATTTGCATATTTTGATGAAGTAAATAATGATATAAAATATATCTCTTCTATCAACTCAAATAGTAATATTATTAGTATTGAATAGAAAGAGAATTTAAATGAAACTTGTCAAATTATATAATTTTATAAAATCTAGCTATAACAATTCAAAAGTAAATAACGACGAGCTTTTAAGTGCGCTTAAAGGTTTGAACTTATTAGAAAAAGAAGATTTAACTACAAAAGATATTTTTAATGTATTTAGAAGTTTAGATGAATATAATAATTTTTTTTCTACGCAACAAATAACACACGCAAATTACAATAATTTTAAAGAGCACGTATTTTTTAGTTCAGCAGTTAGCAAGATAGATAATTCTTTTTATCGTATACTAAAATGTCCTTATGATAAAGATGAGATAACTAATATAACATATAAAAATAAAAATGATGGTTACACTAAGTTTTTATTAGAAAATGAATTTCCTAAGTGTAGAGGATCAATAATTTTCAATGGAAATAACATTATCGATATTGTTGACAAACAAGGCTATTTGTTTAATGACTATGAAGAAAATTCATTAGTAAAGTCTGGTATTCTAAATCCTAAAAACAATAACTTTTGTTTTGATTTTTGGTTAAAAATAACAGATTATGGAAATAATAATCAAGTTATTTTTTCAAAATACACTAAAGAAATAGGTTTAAAAGAAAATGGATACATTTGTTTCATATCAAACATAGAAAACAACAATAACGATGTCTACTTAAACATTATTATTTCTATGAAAGATAATTTATTTTTAAAAAAATATAAAATAAAAAAAGATACAATATTCAAGCATGTCTGTTTAAATATTTTTAGTGTAAATGCAGAAAAAAATATTGAATTATTTATTAATAGTCAAAAAATAAAAGAAGATGTCAACGTAATATCAGAAGGAACATTAGTAGTATCAGGATTTGATAGTTATTTTTCTAACCCAGATGTTTCTTTAACAATTGGAGGTAATCTACAAAGAAATTTAGTAGTAAATGAAACAAACTTTAGCAACTTAAAAGGTGAAGTTGACGAGTTTAAGATTCTTTTTAAGAGAAAAACAAAAAATCAAATAAAACAGACTATGCATAAAAACGTTTATGCAAATAATTTTTTAAAATTATATCTAAGATTTAATGAGCCAATAGGACAGCATATAAATAATTTTGTCTGTATAGACTATTCTGGAAATAAACTTCATGGAGTAATAAGGAATTACAGCGAAGAAAGTTTAAATTATATTGTTTCTCAAGATACTTCACAAATAAGAAACAATAATGTAGATACTTTACCAATGAAGAAAGAAAGAGACAATGAAAATCCAGTATTGATTGGATCTTTTCAAGAAATAATAGACAAAAGACAGCTTTTAGTAGACAAGGCATTAGTTTTCGATAAAGAAAACCCAAACAATATTTTTAAAATATTACCAAAACACTATTTTATAGAATCTTCTAACAGAGAAAATTTACCAATTTTTAGCAGAGATGACGCTTATGTGACGCCTAAAGACTTGCTGGATGAAAGTGGAGAGATAAATAAAAATTCAGGTAGCAAATTAAGCAACGAATTTGAAGTAAATAGTGATTTAGTAAATATTGTTTTAATATGGGCAAGATTTTTTGATGAGCTCAAGCTTTATATTTCTTCTATAGATAAAGTTTTAAATATTAGTTATGACTCTTTAAACAAAGACGATATTTCAAGTATATTTTTACCTTTAGCATGCAAAACTTACGGAATAGAGTTTAGTGAAATATTTCCATCAATTACAAAAGAAAAGCTATCTGGAGAAAACTTATTATATGAAGATATTGTAAGTGATTTAAGTATAAGAAAATTACAAAATTTATTATGGCAAAGATTTTTAATAAATTCACAAGACTACTTAAAATCAAAAGGCACAATTAAAAGTATTGAGTCAGCATTTAATTCTTTTGGTATTGATTATTCAAAATTTATAGATATTAATGAGTATAGTAGTTATAATGATTTAACCAAAGGTAATAACTACAAAAAAGAAAATTTAAATACCAATATAATTTCTTTTTCTTCATTATCAACAGAATTTGAAAATATTCCAACTTTTGAAAACAACTTACTGAATAGTTTTTCTTCCAACAAATTATTTTTAGAAATAGAAAACATTAGAAGAAAATCAATATCAAATCAATCTCTTAAGGATAATGCTCAAATTCTAAACGGCTTAGGGAATGAGTGGACAATAGAAGTTTTTTTTAATTATAGCTCTGCAATCAAAAACAAATCTTTGTTTTTAAACAATAATACAGGCAGATTTAGTTTAATACAGAATTTGTTTAGATTAGACTTAGAAAACAATGTTGTGTTGACAATTCATCACGAAAGACAAAATATAGAAAATTATTTTGGTGATATACATGTCAATGTTTACCCAGTTAAAAATAATTCAAATTATGTAATATCACAGAAAATAGAAAATATAAACATATATGATAATCCTAAGTACTTAAGCATTAGTCAAGATATAATCATAAATGAAATTGATAGTGATAATGATGAAATAGTATATAACATTAATATAGGTGACATTGGAGAAGTAAATCCTCTTAAACAAAAAGAAAATTTTGTTATTAGAAAAACTATTGCAAACATAAACGACAAAGTTTTGCAAAACAATATATCAACAAATAATGAAAATTTATCTTTTAAAATAGGAAGTTATAATTATCCAGATATTGGGTCTGAGTATTTGTCTGCAACGAGTGATTTTGTTCAAAATAATACTATTTTTGAAGGTGAAATTTTAAAAATTAGATCTTGGGATAAAATTTTAAGCAATAAAGAAATTGAAAGTCATATTAAAGATATAGAAAACGTTGGAGAATCTCAAAATTCACCTTTTAAAAAAATTATATTTGACTTTGATTCAAAGTTTAAAAATGACAAAATAGTTCAAAATAACGTATTAACTTTGGCAATAAATGATAACTCTTTTAACTTTACAGAAGAAAATCAAAGATTAAATACATGCTTAATAAAAACTTTAAACTTAAATTATGAAAATACTAATATTGTAAAACCTTTTACTTTAATAGTCAAGAAACAAAACATAAAATACGATCAGCCTGTTAAAACAAACAGAGTTGATATTCACAGCTTTTTAGATGATGACAACAAAGCTATATTTAATAACTTTAATAATTTTCCTTCAAATGTACCTTATAGATATTATAATTATGATGATATTTCAAGAGTCAGCATTGATATGTCGACTGTAAGGATTCTTAATGATGATATCTCAAAAATGATTCATGACATAAGTTTGTTTAACAGTAAAGTTAACAATTTTTATTCAAAATATGATTATTCTTACAAAAACTTAGATGTTATTAGAAAAAGTTATTTTGATAAATTTAGTGATAAAGATTACATTTATTATTCTGATATTGGGAATGTTTTTAAGTTTTTTGACAATATAATGCAAAAAACTTTAAGTGAAGCTATTCCTTATAATACACGATATTTAGGTTTTAACTTAGTATATGAATCTCATGTACTCGAAAGACACAAATATGTTTATAAAAATAAAGACAGTAACTTAAGTGTTGTTGATGATTTAAATTTTGTAAACTATTCACAAGAACCTGCATTAATTAGAAGAGGTACGTCTTATAATAGCAATAGACAACAAGTATATCAAGATGGAAGATCAACTTTAAGAGGAACTGATTAATATGAGTATTTACGAAAACATAAGAAAAATTGATGACACAATCGTTTTTTTTGACAATCAAAATGTTCCTTACGAAAAAGTAGATAAAGGTCTTTCATTATTAGACAGTAAAGACAAAAATAAAATTACTAATAATATAAACTGTCTGGATGACAGTAATACAATGCAAATCAATCTTTTTGTCGGCATTAACTCTTCTTTTTTAAACAACAAGATTATAAGTAATGATGAAGAGTTAATCAACAAACAAGATATTATAGAAACAATATTTTTTGATGATAGAGAAAGTTATAAAGGAAAAAAAATAGAAAAAAATATTTTTACATCTATTTTTAAGAAAACATTAGGTTTAGAAAGTCATGATCAACTTTTTCAAGAAATAAGCAAAAAACCTTTTTCAGATGAAGAAAATATTGAAAACGCTAGACTTTTTTTAGAAATGCCGAATGAAATAAAATATCCCAAATATTATAATGCTTATTCATTAAACAGACTTAACTCTAACATAAGCGTTTTTGGAACTTTAGAAAGTATTAACGGAGAAAATACGACTGAGCAATCTTTGCGTGGGATAATTTGTGAAATAATTAAAAATGGAACAGACTCAAGAGGCAGAAGCATTGAAATAACAAACAGCATAACGCTAAGAGAATTTAACTCACCCAATCAGATTGAAAGTTATTCTGATGAAGAATACGAAGAAGTCATTTTAAATGATGATGTCTTGTTAACAGGATCTTTTAAGTATACAAATAGAATTATCAATGGCAATGTCATGACAGTTTTAGATACCTCGTCAGGTGCAAGTAGCCAAATTTCTGTTTTATCAAACAAGGTTATTTTTTATACTGAGGATGACAGCAATATCGTTGCTTTTGATGATAGATTAAGAAGCGAAATAGTAGACAGTGACTATGGAAATGATGAAATATTTTATAGCACAGGTCAGTCAATCGACATGTCTGAAGGTGAATCTGTTGATTCAGTTGGTTTCCTAGGAGAATTAAATTAAATGTCAAATTACTCTAACTTTATAGTTAACAATATTGAAGTACTAAAAAAAAATAACACGCTTGTTAATTCGCAAGAAATAATTGATGTTCTTCAGGATGCCTTTGAATCTGGTACAGGGTCTGATCCTGCACTATTGTTTGGAGGTTTAAGAGTTTCAGTTTATTTTCCGTTAAACGGCGTAAATTTAGACGAAAGAGTAAGCTCATCGCTCATCAGTCAAAATCCAACTTCATCTATAGACGTTAATCCAATATTTAAATCCAGATTAGCTCCGTTAAGTACTTTAAAAAATGATTTGGAAATATATTTTAAATCAATAAAAATAAAACTAAAAGCAAAAGAAGCTGTTTTAGATCCAAGTTTTTTATTTAACCCGCCTTTATCAAATTCTTTTATAAACTCAAATAGCATTGTAAATAATAAATTTTCTTTAGACTTTGATAATGTAAATACAAGAATCATAAATTTAAATATTAGTAGTTCTATCTCACAAAACGACGAAGACTTATCAAACTTTTTGACTTTTGACATTATTCTTGTAAAAAATTATCAAGGAGATCTTGTTTTTAACTATGATGATACTTCTTACACGTTAGATAATCTGGATATTAATAGAATTGACGAGATATTTGATATTGATAGTGATTCTATTGCGTCATATTTGTTAAGTGATAATTTATTTTTAAAAATTGATGCGAAAGATCTTTCTGTTAAAAAGTCAGGTTTTAAAAACAAGTCTATTAAAAAATTAATAAATGAAAAATATAGTTTAGATAACTCTTCACCTTTAAAATTTGAAATTACAGGAGAATATTTACAAGAATCTAAAATAGAATTTGATGATTCAAATACAATCGATTTTACAGGTACAGCTGATATGCATGTATCTGTTGATGGGCCAATAACAGAACTTTCAGATACAACTACTCGAAATAAATATTTAAACTTTAAAAAATTTACATCTATTTCTTCGCAAAACAACGTATATGATGATAGGTTTTTACTTCACAATACACACATTTATGACTTGCCTTATGACATAGACGATACTTTTAAAACAACAAAGTCTATAACTAAAAATAAAGTAGAAAATTTAATTAAACAGAAAAGAAATACTTTTACACAAACACCTTTTAACGAAAATAGATTTGATCATGATCACAATATAAAAATATCTGGCAGTCAAAAAAGACAAGACTGGGAGACAGCTACTTTAGACGATGAAATAGCTGAAGGGTATGATATTAGAAATCAGAAGCAAATTAAAATTACACTTGATTTTAGTAGTAATGTTGATTTGCATCTAATGAATACAAAGTTTACTTTTAATTTACCAGATCCTAACTTAGTTTTCTCTGATCGTGATGGACAAAGTCAAATTCCAGGATATAACGAAGTTCGTGTTAATATCGACAGACAATTAGGAACAATTGATTCAAATTCTTTTGCAACAGTTCAGGATAATTTAAAAAACACTAAATATTTTAATTTTGTTTCAACACCTTCAACATATAGCTCACATTTTATGCCTACTGCCTACTGGGACTTCAACAATAACAAATGGGATTATTTAGAAGGTGTTGTATTGGACAAAGATTCACCTTTAATTACACAACAGTATGATTTAAACTTAGCAGCTGATCAAGGCATAAAAAGCTTCGATCTTTTTGGCTCAAAAAACAACTCAGTTCTTAAAGACTTATACATGAGTTTCAATAATATTCTATCAAATCCTAAAGTTTTGTCAGAAGAATTATATTTTACAGAAGCAAGCTTTCTTAAAACAAATGATGGCGAATATTATTTATCATCATTTTTAAGATCTAAAAAACCAATATTAACTACACCCTCTTTTAGAAACGATGCAGGATTTTTAAGCTCAGAAAGTTATTTAAGTAGCAATAAATCCTATTTGACACAAATTACAAGTTCATACAACTTTCCTGGAGGACCAAATTGGCAGCATAAAAACGATCACGTGTTAGATATGTCAAAATACATAACACAAGATTTTTTGCTTGAAAAAATAATAATAAAAGGAAAGTATACAATGAAAGCAGAAATGCCTGTAAGTAAAGGTAATTTTGCTGATTGTTACAGAGATGGTGTAAACAATAGTCAAGTTGATTCTACAGGAAAGCTAGTTGAATCTTATGATTATAAAGATAATCATCAAGGTTTTATTTCAAACAATATTACATTTTTTCTTTTAAATGAAAGAAAAAACTTAAATCTTCAAGATAAAAAAGTTGAAAAGCTAAAACACCAATCTTATTTTCTTGTCCCTACTTACGATGGAGGTGCAATACAAAGTATTAAAAACGAAGACGGAAGTGATAATTTAAATAATAATCCAGGGTTGAATGAAAATATCCCGTATACGACTTCGTATTATGACGCAAAAAATATAAGTACTGTTAATACTTTTGTAATTGATAAAGCTATAGAATTATCTGATCCTCCTACTTTTGACATGGAAGAAAAAAGTTTGAGTAGATATGAAAAAGACTTTAACTTATATACAAGAGTCTATAGTGGTGTTATAAATGATTATGTAAGTTACTTATCTTGGTTCGAAGAACAGACAACATTAGGTAGTCACGGTAGAAATGAATTTGACGCAAGAATAATTCCTTTTGAAGTTCTTTCAAACACTGTTTTTGAAAATAATAGTTTTAACAATAAAATTTTTAAAAACAAAGAAAATGGAAAAGACTTTATAAAAAGAAAGAAAAATTGTTTTGTTCACTTAGAAGAGTTTAGCGATCAAACTATAGAGCAACAAACAAACTTTGTAGATTATATGGTTTACAATAATTTCAAAAACATTGAATCTAATATCGCAAAAACTACAATGGCAGATTCAAACTATAATATTTTACAAGATTTTCAAAATAACAACGAAAACGTTCAGCGATATAATATTATTGCAGACAATCCTCAAGATTATAACGAAGAAGTTACAAGAGAACTTGTGACTTACGCAAGCTTGCTTGTGAGTTCTAAAAATGAAGGTCTTTTGATTGATGACAATATTTTAAAAAATATTGACGAATATCATGAAATTGTTAGTAATCAAGATAAACTAAGCATAGATGTAGTTAATCCGACAGAATTTACTATATATGCATCGTTAAAAAATCAAAAAGCTTCAGACTACAATAGTGAGTCTATATACGAAATTAAATCAAACTTTAAAACAAACTACTTAGGGAATCTTAAATATACAGCAAACTCAATGGAAGGTAAAACACTGTCAGGTCCTTCTAATTCAGGTATTTTTTCTGATAGATTAAGAAATGAAAGGGCTTTAGAAAAAAATAGATCACGCTTTAAATCAAATTCTGGAAAAATAATAAATGAAAATTATTCTTCAGACAATGTGATCTTATGTAATTACATTTTAAAACCTGAAGACAAATTGATTTTTGGAGCAACTTCTTATTCAAATGGAGAAGTTATGTCAACAGTAACTAAGCTTCATGATAAAATTGAAATTATATTAATAGGAAGAGAAGTTAAAAATAAAAATATAAATAATACAAATAGTCAAAATGATAGTATTAGTAAAATTATTACTGGTCATAATCGACACGCTAAGGGTGAAAATTTTTCAATTCAAGGAAATAAAAACTTTTTTGACAGAATATGGAATGATTATGATAATTTTAAAATTTATGACTCAAGCTTAGCAAACTTAAATAATAGAAAAATAAAGAGCTATAAATCAGAAACAAAAACAAACTCTAATGTATTAAAGCTTTTAAATAAAAAAAATATAAATAACTCAACAGTATATTATAAAAAAGATACAGTTTTACCTTCAGTTTCAAATATTTTACTTAATGGTTATGATAAAAATCTTTTGTCTGACGTGGAAGCTTCAGATAATTTAAATCTTTACAAAGAAAACAAAACGTTAAGAAAAGTTTTAATATCAGACAGCATTAATCAAACAGAAATAGATAATATTTTATCGCAAAACGAAACACACTCTACATTTAACAATATGTACTCAAATATTATTAATGATTGGCATGAAGTTTATATTTTCAACGATCAGAGATTTGAAAGTTTATTAAATAGTTCAAGTGTATTATCTGAAGAGAATTCAAATTATATTGACGCTGGTGACGTTCTATCCATTTATTATGATATCAATAGTTATTCTATTGGAGGAAACTACGATTTATTATCAGAAACTAAAACAAGCGATGAAAGCAAGCTAATTAGAACTGTTTTAGAAGGAGATATAAACAATAATTTTATTGACTCATACAACTTTACAATTAATACTATAAAAAGTTATCTTACACCTTCTTCTTCACTCCTTAATTATCAAGAAGGATCTTATATCAAGAAGTTTAATGCATCGCAGTGTTTAAACACAGACTTGAGTTATGTTTCTTTACCTCATGTCACAAATGGTCTGCCAGACTTAAAAACAGGATTTTCTAACAGGACAGGGAGCAATAATTTATATGAAACAATTTCTCATTATCATCTAAACATAGGTCGCAGTAACAGTCTTTTAACATACGCGAATTTTGATTTAGACCATTCGGAAGAAAGATTTGGTTTGTGGGAATTTTTAGATATAAACGATTTAAGAGTCACTAAATTCAATTCTTTTGTTGAAAGTAACGTATTGATTGAAAACATAAAAAGTACAAATCAAGCAGACTATATTGAAATTAGCGAAGCTTCTATGCAATATTTAAATATAGACAATTTAAGCTTTGACTTTGTTGAAAACAACTTAACCAAGGACTTGGAGAAAAAGCATAAATCTTCTTGGTATTTTGTTTTAGAAATAACAGACGCACAAACAACTCAAATAATTACAGAATTACAAACAAATGATAATAATGAATACAGCTTTGAATCATATTATAATAAAAATATAGCTATTGACTTAACACCTTCTGTAGAAGATCCAAGCAATCCAGGCATTCATATCCTCTATGACTCTGTTAAGCTTAGAGAAAGTGTTTTTGGAGAAAATCAAAGTACAGACCCAATACATATATTACACAGAACTGCAAGGATAATTAAAAAAGATGAAAACAAAGCAGGTGACGTTAATAAAATCATAATTCCTTTATATTTTTGGGAGACAAAAGAAGTAGATGGTTTTTACATAGAATATAATTTAAACAACAACAACACGAGATCAGAAAATAAAAAACACCCAAGATATTCTTTTGACCTGTACCAAAGTATTACAGGTTTAATAGAATATACAGGTTCGTTTACTGGTTTACAGAATTCTCTTAATTATAACCTTAACAAAAGAATTGATGCTATATATACTTCTTTGGGAATTGGAGAAAACTGGTGGGATCATCAGCTTTTTAGATACTCTATAAGAAGAAAGCCTGAATTTTACAAAAATTTAGCAGGTAACTGGATTGGACATTTATCAAACGGTCAAACTGTTTCATCTCAAATACCAGTATCAACTGGTTACGGTAACAAGTATAATGTGTACAATCCTTTTGTTTCTACTACAGGAGCTGAGCAAATACAAAATAATAAAATTTTTAGTAATTTATACTCTTTGTATGGTATGATTAACTGGATAGAAAACATTGAAGATTTAAATATAGCTTTACCGGGCAATGACAATCCAAGTCAATTTATACATAATTATTTTAGGATTATTGATGAAAGTATTTGGGGTTCAACTATTCCTCCGGATCCTCTTGTACAGGATCCAAATTCAAGCTTTAACGTTGTTTCTCAAAGAGTGTACCCGTTTGGTGAAAGTAAAGTCAGTATACCTTACAACATACAAGAGTTAAATGATTTATCCTCAAGTCCTGATATGTATCATCCTGACATGGTTGGTAAACTAATATGGTCGCAAAGTCTTTATAACAGCCCAAAAAAGTTTTATATTAAGCTAAGTAAAACAAAAAATAAAAATGATAGTACTTCTAAGAATACTTTTACAATTAAAAATATTAATACGGAACAACTAAATTTAGAAGAAAATGTATTAAAAAACAAAAAATATTTTTCTAGCTTTTTTGCTTTGAATAATAAAAGAAGTGTAATTGAAGAAAAAGAAAATTTAAATATTGAAAATGTGAATCTTGAAGATGAAAACTTTTATTTAAACGAAAAAGTTTACACGTCAAATATTAGATTTTATAAAAACAATAAGTATAACAAGTCAAAGTATAAAATGGTTTACAAAGTTAAACTTTTTAATGACTTGAGTTATGCAGTAAGTTCCACTAAAAGTGCTGATTCGAGTAAAGAAATAAAAAATTATGTTGACAAGAATGACAGTATTTTTAAAAATATTATAAATGCAGCTTATCCTAATTTCTATCCTTATTACACAATTCAGCCTTATACAATTGAAAACAGTAATTATATTTTTAAAAAAAATAAACATACAGAATCATGCTTAGTATATGATAGCACGATAAATAGATACAATAACATGTCTAATCTTAGTAACGAGGAAAAGTCTAAAGATGGTTTAATTACTCCAATAAACTCTTCTTATGAAAAATACAATAACGGGTTATATTATTACAACAACAAAAATGAAAAGCTAGAAAAAACAAGTCAGCTTGTAAAGAAAACACTTAGAATTTATGAAGATGATTTATCTAAAAACTATAACGAAATTAACTTGCAAAATAATGTATATTCAAGGTATGCAGCAAACTTAGATGACCAAGAAGACATACGCTCAGGTTTGTCTTCACCTTATTTTGAGATTGATTTAAATGATATTACTCAAATAGATAATCATGTTCCAGCAAATGAACATTTTGATTTTTCTACGTTAGGTGATGATAATATTGTTGAAAGTAGAAACATAACTTTAGATCAAAGACTTTCCTCACAATTATTAGATTATTCGGGTATTGACATGCCTAGCGAAAGCTATTACAGGAGATCTATTCCTTATACATACAACAAGATTGTTAAAAATTTGCCAACAAGATTTTCTCAAGACTATCAACAAGAAAGATATTCAAAATATAAAAATGCAGGTTCTCCTGTATTTGTTTTTGATAATGAAGATGTAGGAATAGGAGGCTCATATTATAATATTACTGAATTGGAAGAAAAATCTAAAATATTCTTTTATGGTTATTCAAGGAAGTCTATATACAAATACCCAATAGAAAAACTGGACAGGTTCAAATATGGTGTAGAAAATGCAAGTAAGGAATCTGAAAGTGTTTATTGGGAACAAGGTAGCTATGGTCACTATGCTGATAAGATCTTGGGTAGCACAAACTTTGCAAGAACATACCAGAATTCTAACGGTTCGTATTTTATAGATTACACTGTTTTTAAAAAGTTTTTTAATATTGATGATCGCATATTTGAATTAAGTCCTTTAACTACAAACTATTCTGAAACTTATAATAAAGATATTCACTCAAGATCTTTTGCACCTTTTTATGATGCTAGTAGTTAATAGACAATTATTGTATTAGTTCGATAATTGATTTTAAGAAGTACACAAAACTAAGATAATTAATATTGTAATAAGGAAATTTAAATAAATGGCAGGAATATTAGACAAAAAAGAAAGAATATTTGATTTTGTTATAACAGAGAATGGTCGTTCTCAAATACAAAACAACGATATCAGATACAAGTATGCATCATTGTCTGATTTTTCTACTGTTTACACTAAAAAAGAAAATATTGACCAAACTTTTACAAATAAAAATGAAATATCTGATGTAGATTTGAGTAACTTATTTTTAGAGGTTACAACAAAATCAAACAATAATTTAAATTATGAATTGAACTTGTCTGATTTTGTATCTTTTGATAACAACAACTTAAACGGTCAACCACAAAACAGTATTAATTTTACAGATGTAAACGTAAACAAAGGTTTAAGCTTAGGTGAGTCTATAATTAATCTTAAGTTATTGTCAACAGAAAACAAAATAAATGATGAGGCAAAATTTACTTTTGTTGATAATGGTTATTTACATAACGATTTTGAATTTGAAGATGTAAAAGAAAGCTTTTATACGCTTAAAAAGAAAGATGTAAATAAAAAAAATATACCTGCCATAGTAAATGATAAAAAATTTAAAGATAAAAGTAACTTTAAAGTAATGATGCCATTGAGTGTAGATGGAACAGCATTATATAAAGACAGTGATTTTTCAAAAAAAGAAAATATAGAAAACTATTTTTCTGACAATAAGTTTTTTAAGTATTATAAACACTTTAATTCTGGATATCAAGCAATTGACAGTAATTTAGAAAAGAAAATATTGGCAAGTATTATTAAAGATTTAGAAAAAAGACCTGATGCAATAAAAAGAGTCTACAAGCTGGAAAAGTTTTCTAATGATAATAGCTTTATGTTTGAAATGTTTGAGTCTTCTTTGACTGATGTGGGTATTCTTAAAAAAATGTTTATTATTAAAACAGGAGAATTTTATGATGAAGAAGACAATACAATTAAAAGAGTCTATCAAGCAGGACATATTATAAACACAAGAAATGATGTGGATGAAACTTTAAAAGAAGTTTTTTCTCTTAAAAATGAGAATCCAAACTATTCAAACAATAATGTTAAATCATTTGCGCTATCAGCTTTTTATAGTTTTATTGTTTTGTTTACAATAGTTATTGAATAAAGAAAGTTATAATTAATGTACATAGTAAATAATAATCAAAAAATAAACTTTAATTTAAATAAAAACTTAATTTATACAATTAGCAATGATTCTTCAGGACAGCAGAAGTTTAACTATTATATTCCAATAAGCTTAGACTTAAGGTCTTTAAATAAAATAAAAAAAATTAAATTAGACTTTTTTGATAGCAGTACTTTTTCAAATGTTTTTAATAATAAACTTTTTAATGAAACAAGTGATTTTAAAAGTCATAAATCTAACAATGACTTTGCTCTAAAATTTAAAGAAGACATAAGAAAAAATATATATCCACGTTATAATAATTTACTAAATATTAATTCTCAAAGTCTTAATAGAAATGAAAGTTTTATTTCTGAAGAAAAAGTTGTTGATGCGAATAATATTAGAAGTTTTTTTTCCCCAACGAATAATAGATCAGCAACAATCGAGGAATTATTAGACTTTCAATCTTCTCATCTGAACGAAGATACTCATCTTGGTGCCGGCCAGACGACGAGTGAAAACAGAAGTAGTATGTTTTTTTCATTCATCTATATATTTGCAGTCGGAGCATCAAATTCTCAATTAATATATAATAATCAAGTTAACAAAATTAGAATTTCTTTTTTTGATGAAAGCAACAACTTAATTTCAAAGTCTATAGTTGAGTCTGTTGATTTTAACAATATACATAATGAAAACAACCATATAAATTCAAACATATACTATTATGAAAATTTTTCTGGTATTTCTGAAAATATTAATTTAAATTTTAGCTCTTCTGTTGATATAGATAATCTTAATTTAGATATATTAGGACTTGAAGACTTAAGCACTCTAAATATTACAAGTCTTCAAGCAGATATACGTAGTATAGAAACAGAATCAAGTATTAGCCAAAATTATGAATATAATTCTGCAGTTAGACAAACAAATTCAATTAGAATAAATCATCAAAATGAAAGACTAGATAGTTTTATCGATGATTTGTTATACCAGTATTACTTTACAGAAAATCAAAATTTTGAATTTGATGTTAGACTCTCAATTAATTTTAATGAAAACGAAAGCTTAAACGAAAGATTTTCTGATAGTTATAATTTAATATTTGTAAAAAGTCTAAAATTAAATAGAAATTCTTCTTTTTTCAATACTATGATTTCAAACAACAGACATTTAAGGTATTTAAATGAAATTATTAGCAATATTAGCTTAGATCAAGAGTGCGAAAAAATCAATAATGACATACTAAAAGTTTTTATAACATCAAATGGAAGTTTTGTTGATACAAATGTTTTAAAAAAAATAGTCGTAAAAGAAATTAAGAAAAACAATGTTTCTATTATACAAAGAATATATACTAAGCCTGAACCTTTATTTTCTAACAAAGCTAACTTTATTGACAAAAGTTTAGACAATATTTTAAACTCAGGAGACAATTTTAGCTATTATACAGACTTTAATGCAAAAGAAAATAATTTTTCAATTAAAATAGGATTAGATTTAGAAACTGGTGATGAAGCAATTGAAAACAATTTTAGCTCTACAAACTTTGTCTTTTCTAATACTTCTTCAAAAAAAAGAAATCTTGAAAAATTTAACAAAGCTTTTTCAAGATGTTTAAAAATAGAAGAAATTGAAAAAAACTTGCAGTTTAACGAAGAAAAAGACTCGTTTTTTAATATTAAAAACATTTCCGTAAGAAATATAAATTTACTTTCAGAGTTTGCACAGCAATTTGGCTATTTAGAAGAAAACACAGTAAGTTTAAACGTTGTAAACTTTTTAAATAATTGTATAATTGCTTTAGAAAACGAGACTATTGTAAACGCACTTAAATTCAAGAACAATAAGAGTAACATATTTCTATTTAGTGATATTTTTATTGAAGAAAGCATAGAAAATACAAATCAAACATACTTCAATTTAAGAGAAAATTTTTCTGGTTTTGTTGTAAACACTGAAGATCTATATTTACTAAATACATTAGACAACAGTCGTTTATTAAACTCTTTGTTTATAGACTATTATAAAAACAATGATGATAACTTAAGATATTCTATTCTTTTAGATACTTTGAGGTTAAATAAAAATATTATAATTGAAAATAGCATAAAAATATACATTATGCCAATACCAAAAATAATAAGTCAGTATAAAGGCTTAGGTATAGATGATAATGACAATCCTATTAATTTAACGACAGAACAAAGTACCCAAATATCTAGCGGCGAAGATATTTTAATACAGAACAACATAACAATTAACACACAAATAAGAAAAAATTTGTCTTTAGCTTTGGAAGACTTCTTTTACTCATCTGATATTTCTTTAAATTATTCTAAGTACAAATCTTTTAAAGAAATATTAATGAAAAGTTTTGATGAAGTAAATATTATAAAATACTATGATATATTTGATTTTTTAATAAAAAGTAAAGTTTCGGGTCTCACAATAACAAAATTTAAAAATACAATAAATCTTCAAGATGAATTTATTAGACTTGGAAGTAATATAGAAATTAATGTTGATTCTCACTTTGAAAATTTTAAAACGCAGTATTTAGAAGAAAATTTAGTTAATAATTTTTTTGATATTAATCTACACTGTCAAGAAGAAAATATCGGTTTTGAATATTATTTAGATTTTAAAGAAAATTTATACTATAATCAAAATAGAATCAATTATTTTGTTACAAAAGAATTAAACTTTTGTCAGGATACAAGAAATCTTGACTTGTGTTTTAATTTAAATTCTTTGTTAGAATACAGTGATTACTTAGAAATTACAAAAATTAACCCAATTATTAGATCATGTCCTATTATTATTATGACAAACAATAGTGGCGTAATTGAAGAAAGAATTTCTAACAATATAAATCAAACAGAAATCTATAAGAATATTAGTTATAACGGTAAAGACTGTATAATTTATGGTCACAAATTTATAGTTAATGATCAAAGACAGGGTATCTTTGAAAATTTTACTAACAGTAGCTTATATTACAATTCATATTACATCGAAAAAATAGAAAACAACGTTAACTTAAAAATCAGACTAAACAGCAACAATCAGCCTGACACCTTTAAGAATAATTTTTATAGTTCAACGAGAGAATTTTTTGACTTTTGTATAAATAAAGAGTGTGACACTATAGAAGAAATACTTGAAAGATTTAGTGTATCTTTTTCTGTTAAAAACAAAAATAATGAAACAAGTTTCTTTACTTTGTATTATAATAATTTTTACAATAAAAAACAAAAATTTCTTGATTATAATGTTTTAATTAACAGAGCATCTTTTAATATTAAAAGCAAGACTTTAGTTTAATTTAAAAGGAAAAATAATGAGCAGCGCAAATAACAATATTTTTAATCAAACTTTTGACAATGAATATACAGAAATTCAAAACATCATTAAAAAGCCTTCAGAAAATATAAGTGGCAACAAAGAAGTTGAGTTTTTAAGCTTAATTGAGTCAAATGATAGTTTTATTGTGACTGTAGATGGATTTAATCAAGGTGTAGACTTTAGCATTAACTTAAATAACATTGAATACTCAGACTTAAACAATACTTTTAAGAGACTAAGTCAAGATTTTAAATTTGTAAAATTAATGCATGATACTGTGTCTTTAGATGCAGCAAACTTTAAAGATTTAACAACTTTAATAGAGCATGCTGTTTTAGATAAAAAGCAAAATATTTTTGAAAACAGTTATTCAAAAAAAATATTGGAATATTATAATGAAAACAGTAATATTACAGATTTTGGTTTTACTACAAAAAACTTTTTAAATAAATTTAACAATATTTCTTACAATAATATTCAAAAACAAAACAAACCTTCTTTTCAAATTTTATTAAATAGTAGCCAAGATAATGAAAATGATTATGACGACGTAAATTCTTTAATTGCACAAGAGTTTTTTCATTCTCGAGGCAGAAGTTCTACAGTCTTAAAAGAAGCTTTGCTAGTTGATTATTCAAACTTGTCAATTCAAGATGATGAAAAATCTTTTACAAAACTTACTAAAGAAACTAACTCTGATTCTATTGTTCAAAGTTTTATAAATTTTTCTCGAACTTTATACGCAATGTCGCATAAGTCTTATTTATTTAATTCATCATCATCTTATAATATTCAGCATCAATACTTAGACTATAGTTTAGAAAATTTAGATTTAATAAACTTAATTCCTGACTTTTACAGTTATGGAAATAACGGCTTAAATATATTTAACTATATTAACACAAAAAACAAAAGCTTTAATTACAAAAACTATTTTAGAAAAAATAAAATACAGAATTACTCGTCAAACAAAAGTATTTTGCAAAAACCCAGAAACATTACGAATGACTTTAATAAAAATAGTAGTATGGTATACTTTATACCTAGTTCTAACTTAAACTTATTTGTAACAAATCAAATGGTTGATAGCTTGAGTTTAAGACTTGTATACCCACAAGATAAAATCAATTCTGCGCAAAGTAACCTTAAAAATTTTGAAGAATTATCTGGTGGGACCAGGAATAATGATACAGGAAATCAAAATATAATGCCTCCATGGTATAAAAACTATGGATTTAAAATCTTAAACGAATTTAACAAATGTTTGACAGGATCCTTTTTTGACGTTAATTTAGATAGCGCATGTAAAAGTAAAGAGGATTTAAATATTTGGATTTTCTTTTTTAATTCATTGTACAAGAATTCACTTGATTTACAGGACGTTACTGCTAATGCTTCACCTCACAATTTAAGTTCAGCCGCACTTCTTTTTTATGATACTGGTGTTATGGGTGATTTTGATGCACGACCAAATTTTGAAACAGTTAAAAATAAAATAGAAAATTCTGGTAATGAAAGTTTAATGAATCCAAATGATGTTAGACCAGGTTTTGTTTATAATTATTTTAATTTTAAAGATCAAGGTCAAATATATTTAAAAGATCAACCTATTGTTAACTATGATGGATTACAAGCTTCTAATAATGAATCTTTTAGCTTAGATTATAATACCGATTTTAAAGAAATTGATTTCAAACAAGACATTGATTTGCTAATAAAGAAAACAAAATTAAAAATTTTAGAAAATAAAAATATCAGCACGAAAATTTTTGACGAAATTATTGAAAACATAAAAAATTCTGATCACAATTCAATTTTGTTGTCTTATTGTGATACAGACGTAGATAAAAAGTCAGCTATAAATAAGAATAACCAGCTTTTTAAATTAATGTTTACAGAAGATGTATCTGAAATTGATGGTATTGATAATAATTTTTATAGTCATATTGATCTCTTAGGTGATTTAAAAATTGCTGGAAAAAAATATTTAGGTTATTCTGAACTAAAAAATGAAAACAAAGAAGTCAGAAAAGAAGAAAAGAAAGTAAAAGAAAATCTAGTTAAATTTATTAATAACTATTACAGTGACAATATATTTTTTTCAAGCACAACTTTTTTTGACTTTGTAATGAGTTCTATAATAAACGATAAAACATACTTTAATCTAAACTTAGGCGATGTAATACAAAGCAAAAAATCTTACGACTTTACAGATGTATTAAATTGTCAAGCTTTATACTTTAATTATATTTTAAATGAAGATTCTAATGAAAATGCTTTAGAGCTAATAATTAAGAGATTTATTGAAAAAGCAATTCAAATTGATAATGTATCAAGCGATATTATTAAAAATAGTTTAAACAATAAATTTTATTCTTATGACAACTCATCTTTGAGTATTGACGACTATGATGACGGTAATAAAGAATCTTTAATTCAATATCAAAAAGATATTATTGACACTTCAGATAATCTTAAAATTATTAAAAACTCAGTTTTTTCTTTAGACAATATTAAAGATTTAAGTAGTTCATCACAGTATAAATTTATTAGTAATATTCGGACTGTTGATTATGCAAATACAACAAGCAATGTAGAAAACAACATTAATAACTCAAATAGATCAGCAAGAGTTGAAAATATATTTAATAGTCTAACGCAGCCAGAAAATAATAATATAATAAACAAAAAGTTTGGGATAACAGCCAATATAGCTTGTAATTTTTATCCAGGACATATGCTTTTTTATGGATTTAGATCTTTCTCAAGATTTGATAAAGACGGGGAAGTAATTTATGAAAAAACGATACATAACAAAATAAAAAGTGTACCAAACACAGATGACAAGAAATTTTTCATTGATAAAGAAAGAAACTTTAACATCGAGAAAGAAAGAAATATAAAATTAAAATTATCAGCTTATTTATGTAAAGGTGACAATCAAAGATTTAAAGACCACGTTAAAAACTTAAGAAGTGTATTAATTGAAGATATATTTGACTATGCTTCATGTAATGAAAAAACAATATTTAATAAAATAATACAAACAATTCAATTGTATTTACGTCAAGTTTTACCTAACTATTCCTCGAACGAGTTTAATTCTTTTGAAGAAATTAAAAAATACGTTGAAAGTAATAAGTCAATTTACTCTGAAATTTTAATTATTGTTAAAACCTTTGCAAAAATTTTTCTTCCTGTGTTTTATAGACATCAAAGACATTCTTGTATACAAGTATTTAAATCTTTACCTGTCGAAAACCTTCAAGAAGATGATCTACCATATATTTGTGGTGGCAAAAACATGAATTCTTTTATATTCGGTAGAGTCGGTAAACATAACAATATTGACTCAAGTGTATTAAGATTTTATAATAAGAGAAAAAAAATTAATTTTACACTATCAGGTCAAAATTTATATAATAAATTAATATCTGATATTATTAGAGTTAGAGATAATTTCTTACAAAACAATCTTGATATTTCTGATATTAAATTACACCAGGACAGCTATTTGTTAGATACTGATCTTGTGCGCTCTATCAGTAGTGAGATTGACACGAAAGATATTTGGGTTACACCTTTTTCTAATCAGTTAAGAGTTGTCTATAATTCACTATATAAATCAGATTTAATCCAGGTTTTAAATCTGGACGTAATTATTGGCTATTTAAGGACGCAAGAAAAAATAATAACTGGTGACACTTCAGAAACTTTTACAAGTTCTTTTTTTGAAAGTATTAAAAACAAAACAAACGAAAAATTTGCTAAATCAATAGAAAAAAACTTTTACAAAGACGTTTACATGCACTTATTTATTAAAAAAGCTAAAAACGCAGAAAACAGATCAAAAAGCACTTTAAATAGAATTAATTCAATATTGGAAAACACTGGAAATATTGATATTTATCAAAATTTAGATATATTTGATAATAATAGAGTATTTATCAACCAAAAACTTAATAATTTAAACAATGTAAACTCGCAAGAATATGGTTTAGACTATATTTTTAATAGTAATAGCAATTCTCATAATAAACTATTAAACAAAAACATATTAAGTTTAGGGTTACACAAAGATATAATAAAAAATAAAAGTTCAGACTTTATAGTAAAAGTAGAAGTAAATATTGTAGATATAGAAAACTTAAATCATGTTTATGTTCCTAAAATATATCTGTTTTCTTCTTCGATAAGCTCCGGTAATGACGTATTAAAAGACGAAGAAAGCTATTCACCTAACAGCTTAATCTATTATGATAAAACTTTTAATACAAAGAATATAAAAAGTAGAATTATTGAATTTAACATTGAAGATAAATATTTGCCTATAGAAACTATAGGTGACACAAATGATATTTTAGATTTAAGCACTGATCGTGGTGACTTTTTATTTCAACAGATTAACAATATTTCGAAATATTATAGCAATGTCTATGATACAATAACTAAGACAGATGAAAATATAATTAGCAGTTTACAGACATATTCTTACTTAAATAATCATATATTAAATTCTCATTTAATGACAAAGTACTTAGAAAATTCATCTTTTTCATTGACAAACTATAATGTTCCAGACTTAAACAAGATTAATGTATACAATAGAAGTTATGTTGACATTGTCAATCAAATTGACAAAAAAGACTTTTTAAAAGAATTTAATATTGAAAAAAGCAAATTTATAAATTCTCTTTCTTTCAATCAAGAAAGAGAATTTTTTGAAATAGTAGATGATAATAATAATACAAAAGCTGTCAATTTCTTAAACAATATACAAAGTCTAACAAACAAAAGTATTCTTCATGATACTGATGAATATTTTTGCATATATCATATAAGCGTCGATCCTAACGATATGAACTATTTTATAATAGATGAATCTGCAATTGATCATGGTAACGATTTGTTGGTTGACATTAGTGATTTAGATAATATTTTTATTAATTCATTTATGAAAGATAAGTATGATCAACTAAGATCAATTAATGATTGTGGTCATTGTTACTATAGAAATAGAAAAAAAGTAAAAAACTATAAAATAATTATCAAAACTGAGGTTTTATAAATGAATGACTTTGTAATAAATACACTCCCAGATATTAGCTGTAATATTTCAAATAAATTTGTGTATAATTTTTTCAATCCAAATGAAGATATCATAGACGACAATATAATAAACATAAATACAGAAGAATTTTCTAATATAGAACGATATGTTGATATTAATATTTTATACAAAAACAATATTAACTGTGTTACTTTACAAAGTTTTTTAGACACTGATGTGCTTGACAAACTAAGAGGTCTGGACAAATCAGAAATAAATAGAGACTTGCTGGAAAAAATAATTAACTTTAACAACAAAAAAGTTGTTTCGATTAATATGTCACCTAAAAAAGAAGAAATATTATTAGAAGAGATAACTAATAAAAACTTAACTTTTTCTGAGTATTCTATTTTTTTTGAACAAATGAAAAATAATAAAAAAATACACATTAGTCCAGAAAATAAAAAATATTTTATAAGTGCTAATAACAAAACTCCTTTTTTAGAAAGCTTTAAAAAAATATTAAATCAAAACAACTTTGACTTTTTAAAAAATTATAATTCTAAAAACTTGCCTAAGCAAGAACACTCTTCTTTTACAAGATTTACAAACAATATAAAAAATCATTACTGTATGGTTGGTTTTTTATTAGAAAAATATAGTGTAAACGAGGATGACAAACTTAATTATAAAAGTTGTGTCTTTCTTTATAATAGAATACTGGACAACATATCTTCTAATTCAGAAAACTCTGAGTTTATTTCTACAGAAGTCATTAGTTTAAAGGATCAGGCTGTAAAATATGGTTCAACATACAAATATTATTTAACACCCATTTATTTGATAAATTTACCCCAACCAAAAGATTATTATTACACTGACTTTTATTTCTGTAGAGATACTGCTATTAGTGAAGAAAAAGTAGTTTGTAAGGAATATGAAAGACCACATTCAACTTCTTTTATAAAATTCAAGTATTTACAAAACAAATTTTTAATGATTGATTGGGCAAAACCTGTCAATACACAAGGTGATATTTTTGGATATCAAATATTTAAAAGAGATACAATAGATGAACCTTTTAAATTAGTTAAACAAATAGAATTTTTACCCAATGAGAGACAATTTAAAAGAAACGAAAATATTGATGTTACAACTGATGTTTCTTCTTTTGTCAATCATGTTACTACTTTTATTGATAAAGAATACGACAAAAACAAGATACAGATATATACAATATGCACCTTAGACGCTCGAGGCTACTCGTCAAATTATTCACAACAATATGCAATATATTATAATTTTAATAAAAAAAATATAAGTATAGATCTAATAAGTCCTGAAGGTGCTCCTTTAAATTTGCCTAATTTACTTATTCCAAGAAAAACAAAATTGTTAAATGAAAATAAGTCTATTGTAGAAGAAATATGTTTTGAATCAGGAGTTAGTAAAATTTCTGTTTACTTAACGCCTGATCTTATTAATATTTTAGATGACTCGAGTTCAAGAAATATATTAAGCGATATTTACAAATTTAATATATTTAGTTTAGATAAAAACATAAATCATATAAGCAATATAAGAATTACATAATTATTAGTTCAAGAAAGGACGTTTTAGATGGGCTTTTTAAATCATGCAACAAACAATATAATAATTGACGCCGTTTTAACAGAAAGAGGTCGAGAGTTACTAGCAAAAAATGATGGTTCATTTAATATTACATCGTTTAGTTTTGGCGACGACGAAGTTGATTATTCAATTATATCAAGATATGGTCTTCCAATTGGAAAAGAAAAAATTGAAAAAAACACACCAATCTTTGAAGCAAACCCAAATGAAAATATTGCGATAAAGCACCCACTTATTACTTTTACAAATTCACTTACAAGTTTAGAAAATATTCCGACTCTAAAAAGAGTAGACACTACAGGTAACGTAAATAGCAACATATCTTTATTCGATACAAGAATAAACGACAATGATTCTACTTCAATTCAATACACTATCGAAATTAGAAATAATGTACCTAGCCTTGAAGGTGCTCAAATTTTAAATGAAAACATTACTGATAATAGAATTTATGTTAAATTGCATAGTGACTTATTAAGCATCGTTAATAACACACCTTTAGATTCAGACTTAAATAATATTGCAACTTATTCTATTCCCACGTCAACAGTTTCAAGTGGCGAATGGGCAAATCAAATAACAGCTTCATTTACCATTAATTCAAATGGAATAGTTAGTGCTTCAGATTTTACAAAATATTCATCTCTATCAAATAGCAGTGTAATAAACACTTCAGTTCAGGTAATAGGATCATCTTCAGGTGCATCTTTAATAATTCCTGTTTCAATAACAAGACAAGCTTAAAAGAAAGATTATAAAATGGCAGTAGACTTAACAGGATCATACGTTTCTATAAATCCAAGTAATATTAGCACAGAAAAAACATCAGTACAACAGCTTGTTGATATTGTTCAGACTGATATTGCGAGTGTAAATACAAATACTAGAAAATCTTATGAAGTTTTTACTAGCGGAAATATTGATAGTACACAAAGTATTAGTAGCTCTTTATTTCAAACAGTTTATGATCAAGACTTTTCTCTAGGCACAGCAAATTCTTTATTTGATATATCTGTTGGTTCTTTGGGCGAGTTTGATTTAGATAACAACTCTGTTGTGGTTAACACATTAAATTTACCGCTTAATGACGGAAAAATTAATACTACAAGTATTCCATCAGCAACGATGCTTAGAGAAAAAATTCACATTTACAAGCAGTTTGCACAAAATTTATTAGGTGATTCTAGTAAATCTTTTTTTACACCTCATTCTGCGACTGTAGAAGAAGCTGATGCTACTGAGATTTCTGCTAATCCTGGAACTTATAGTAAAAAAATTAGAGGTGCCATTTTTATTTGTTTTAAAAGGCTTTTTACAAGGGACAATATCTATAAAGGGTCTTTTGGTCTAAGAATTAGAAAAAATGCATCAACTTTAATTTCTGGAGGAGGTTTAGCAATATCAAATATTAACGATGAGGTTCTTGCAAATGATGTTAATCCAGCAGCTGCAAACACAGTAATCTATGATGATCGATTAGTTGCAACAGGTCTTGGGATTAGTCCTGTTGCAGGTGAAGTTTCAACATTATCAGATGCTTCGAACAACTATGTTGGATTAATATTTTATGACAGTGGAATTATAGTATTAGATGTTGAAAGAGCTTTCAACCCGCAACAAATAATTAGAGGGTTAATTACAACTACTAGACAAGGTGATTCAACAAATGAATTAGACGGACCTTTTTGGTATTCAGGAATTGAAGATGCTCAAGGTGATAATTTTTATTACCCAGTATATACTACAGATAGAGAAGGTACTTATAATACACTTAACTTTACTGCTGATGGTGTAGTATTGTATCATGAACATGGAACTCTTGAAGTAACTGATATTCAGCCTTCTGAGAATGATTTAACTCATGGTCTTTTAACTGAGTATAGTGTCGCAAATCAAAATTTCTATACAGACGCAAGTATACTTGAAATAGACGGAACATCTATTCATGAGGGGAGTTTATATCCTAGCTTATGGACAAAAGGAACTATTGATGATGTAATTGATCATATATGTACAACAAGGTTTGATAGAGGCCAAAGATCAGCAATTACATTTAGAAATGAAACTATAATTAATTCTTCATTAATATTTTGTAGAGCATCACACAATCAGTTTAACTATTCTACTAATCCAACTTATACAGATTCAGACAGTAGAATAATTGCTAAAACCACAGACAATAGAACTTTTACGTACGTTACAACAATTGGATTATATGATGCAGAAGGTTTTTTGCTTGCTGTTGCTAAAACTTCAAGACCTATAGAAAAAAATCCATCAACTGATCTCTCTATCAGAATAAGACTTGATTATTAAGAAAAAACATGTCTTTTATACCTCTCGATCATAAAAATTTTATTGTTAATAAAATAAAAAACAAGTCTAAAATAGAGTATATTAATTCTGATGTTTCTTCTTATGTTGTTGATCAAAAAATAGATTCGAAATCATTAATTAATAATAACAATTTTAACAATTTTACTTTTGAAGAATTAAATATTAGTGATGAAGATACTCTGAAAGTAATAAAAAGAAATAGTATTGTTGACTTTTTCAATAAAGTTTCAAATCAAAATAACTTTTCTTACATAGAAGATGATCAAGAAAAAAATTATTTTGATCATATAAAAGATCCTTTGCAAGACGAAGAAGTTTTAAATGACAGTATAAAGCAATATAATTTTAAAAATTATACTAAAATTGAAAAAAATAATCAAAAATTTTTAATAGACTGCAGAGAGAAAAATAAAATAGATGTTGTTAAAAAATCACTGTACGACAACTATAGTTATAATTACAGTTTAGATTATTATAAAGATTTAAATAAAGGTTACTGTAATTATAACAGTATTAACTTTTTTTCTCTGTCTGATGACTTAAACTTAAAACATTCAAATGCAATTATTTGGCCCAATTTAGTAAATAACAATAGCAATCAATATGACTTTCTGCAAAAAGATTCAACTATTAGTTTTAGTTTTAATCTAAGAAACAAAAAAGATTTTTTAGGAATACATCCTCAGTGTGTTTTACACATTCCTGATTTTTTAAATGTATATGTAGTTAGAAATAATGATTTAATAAACAAGTATAAAATATGTATTGTAGCAGGTAGTAATACAAGAAAAAACTTTCATGATATAATAAATGATTTTTCAATTGATTTTGACAGCAATCAAGAAATCTATATAAGCCAAGAAAGTGTATACGTTACACAAGGTTTGACTATAAACGAAAATCATTGGTATAACTTAAGTATTGTATTAAGTAAAAACAGAGAATTAAACAATAATCAAGATTTAAGATCTCTGGAGTGCTTTATAGATGAAGATGTAATTTTTTCAATAAAAGATTTGAATTTTAATAAACACCAAAATAATCTATTTAATTCTTATATTTGCTTAGGTAATAAGATTAACTATAAGGAAGATGACAATCTATATACATTAGATTACAATGACGTTTTTTATTATTTGTTCGGAAGTAGAAAAGATGAAACAAGTCTAAGCGGCGGACCTTATATTAAAAAAGATATCGATTATGGAAAAAATTTTTCATGGGAGGATGATGGATCAAAATTAATTGATAACATTGATTCTTTTTTAGATATTAACATATTAAATAAAATTCAAGAAAAATGTGAATCTTTTGAAGGAGAGATTCACAACATAAGAATATATTCTAAATCTTTAAAAAAAGATAAAATAAAAGAAAATTCTTACAATACAGTCAAGAGTTTATCAAAAGAAAAGGAAATTTATAGTTTAGAGTTTTACGTTCCAGTATTTAATATAAATAGTTACGTAAGTAAAAAATCATTATTCAATCTTAATGTAAATAGCATTAGTAATATGCATTTTTCATGTATATATAACCCTTACTTTGCTAATAGCTGTGGTGGCTTAGAAATTTCTACTGAGAATTATTTGATTGATTTTGTAAATTATACAAAGCCTAACGTGGTAGTTGATGGTCATAATCAAATAAACTTTATAGAAAACAACTATTTACATATTAATAATTTATCTATTTCCAGCTTTACAGATGTTTTTAACAAAATGAAAAAAGGCATTATGTTTAATAACATTTATCATGATTTAATTGATACTTCTACACAATCTAACGGAAATTTAATTTATAATAATCTACTAATTTTACCTAATGATGATGGTAAACTTAAGGTAGATTTTAATATTATTAACGAATTTTTAACAACTATATATCCACAAGAAAAATACTTTTATGATAATTTTATTGTGCACAATATTTCCATAGAAAACTTATTTAAAGGAAACAAAGAAGAATTTTTCTACCCTCTATGTTTAAATAACACACAATATGAACAGTATAGCTTAAATAGCAATCAATCTAATACATTAAGTTTAAATATAGCTGAAAATTTATCATATGATTTCTCTTTAACAAAAGATAAATTTTATAATTTCTCAAATTGTCTTTTTCATGACACAAATTTTGAATACGATACAACTAATTATTCTTATGATTTAACCTCTTGTAATGAAGAAATAGTTGATTTACATGACGAGCTAAATGAAAATAGTAATTTAAACTTAGACATAAGTCCTGTTATAAGAAATTATTTTAAAGACATAAATTCTTTAAGTTATGAGATAAAAACAGTTTTTACGGATAGATTTTATATAAATAATAGTTTAGTAGAAGTCAATTATATAAATTATCCTTTAGGATATACAGATTATCAAAAAACTTTTGATTGTATGTTTACAACAATATTTAATGTATCAAACAAATATTATAATACAAAAATTGAAAAAGAATCTTTTTTCATAGAAGATAATTTATTTAAAAATTTAAGTTTATCATTTAAAGATAACAGTAATGGCTCAATACATAGAAGTGACTGTGAAAGTAAAATAGCAAACTGGAATTATGTAGGAAATATATTTTACAAAGAAGGAATATGTACTTTTTTTAGGCCAGAGTTTAGCTATTTTGGTAAAAATGATTTTAAATGTAGTTTTGATGCTGTTTATAATATGTTTGTTCATGAAATTAATATACAAGCTAAAAACGGATTTTACAATAAAAGTTTTAATAGTTCTTATGATATCAAATTAAGACAAGACGAAAACTCTTTAAATTCTGAGTCTTCTTTTGTTTATGTATCTGATATTAATTTACATGATGAAAATTTTAATATTATAGCAAAAGCAAAGCTTTCAAGGCCTGCGCCTAAAAGATTAGAAGATAATATACTTTTTAGACTCAAAATGGATTATTAATGTTATGTATAGGATTAGATATATCAACTTCAATAGTAGGAATATCAGTTTTTAAAGATAAAAAGCTTGATAAATTAAATTATGTTGATTTAAGTAAAGAAAAATGTATTTTTAAGAAAGCTAAAATGTTTGAAAACTTTTTTCTAAAAAATATTGTAAATATTGGATTTATAGATTACATTTATATAGAAGATATACTACAGAGTTTCAAAAGAGGTTTATCATCAGCTAATACTCTTATGAAGTTAGCAAAGTTTAATGGTATAGTTTCTAATATAGTATATAATAATACTGGTTTAATACCTGAATATATAAATGTAAATACTGCTCGTAAAACTTTAGAAATAAAAATTGACAAAAACTCTTCAGTTGATAAAAAAGAACAAGTTATGATGTGGGTAGATAAAGATTTAAATGAAAATTATTCTTGGCCTACTAAAGTTATAAGTAGAGGACCAAATAAAGGACTTGTAAAATATGAAAAATTTTGTTATGATATGGCAGACGCATATGTAATTTGTAAAGCTGGTATTATAATAAATGAGCAAAATCCATAAAAGAATAGATTTTTTTGACAAATATTTCCCAAACCATACCTTATCAAAAGATGGAGTTAATTTAAATATTTGGTGCCCTTTTTGTAAACACGAAAACAAACATAAAAAAAAGATGGTAGTACACTTAGAGAAGTGTCTTTATCATTGCTGGACGTGTGATAAAAAAGGTGCAAATATACCATACCTCATCAGTAAATTTAGTTCTAAACTGACTAAAATAGCTGAACAGTTGTTTACTAAAAAATTAAATAATAATTCTGTGGATTTGTTTGGAAATAATCTTCTAATAGAAGAAGAGCACGATCCTGTTGTTTTGCCGACTAATTTTGTTTTTTTTGTTGATCAAATCGAAAGTTTTAGCCCGGACACAAAAGCCGTGTTGAAATACGCAGTTAGCAGAGGATTTACTAAACATAAACTTTTTATGCTAAGAGCAGGCTTTTCAACAAACTCTGAGTATAGAAGATATTTGATTTTACCTTCATATGATGCTAATGGAAACTTAAATTATTATGTTTCAAGAAAAATAGATGTAGGAACCGGAGATAGTTTTAAATACAAAAATGCAAATTATCCAAAGAAAAAAATAATATTTAACGAAATTAACATTAACTGGAAGTTACCCTTAACAATTGTAGAAGGGCCATTAGACTTAATAAAAACAAATGATAACGCAACATGTTTATTAGGCTCTTCTCTCACAGAAGATATGCTTTTATTTCAAAAAATTGTTAGTCATAAGACAACAATTAACTTAGCTTTAGACTCTGATGTTTACAATAAAAGTTTAAATATTGCCAGCTTGTTACATCGATATGATATACCAGTTAATATTATTGATACAAGAGGTGCAGATGATGTTGGTGATATGCATCCAGAAGATTTTAAAAGAAGATTGAATTTGTCCAAAGAATTTAATAAAAATGACAAGCTTTTAGCTAAAATTCGGAGTTTATAATGTTTAAATGCGCGCATATAAGTGATGTTCACTTTAGAAGCCTTAAGCGGCACAACGAATACATTCAGGTTTTTAACGAAGTTTTTGATAACTTAAAAAAATTAAATTTAGACTGTATTTTTATTGGTGGCGACATTGTACATTCAAAAACACAAGGAATTACTCCAGAACTTATTGATATTTTAAATTGGTGGTTTACTTCTTTAGCAGATATAGCCCCTACTCACGTTATCTTAGGTAATCATGACGGATTAATCTTAAACGAAGATAGGCAAGATGCAATTACACCAATTGTTAACGCATTAAACAATCCAAACATTTTTCTTTATAAAAAAAGCGGAGTATACCCGTTTTTTAATCTACCAAATGGCCAGCAAATAAATTGGTGTGTTTTTTCTTGTTTTGATGAAAAAGGTTGGGAAAACGTAAAGCCTTTAGAAGATGAAATTAACATTGCTTGTTTTCATGGCGCTGTAACTGGCTCTGTAACTGATATTAATTGGGAGCTTGAAGGAGAGGTCAATTTAAATTTCTTTAAAGGCTACGACTTCGGTTTTTTAGGCGATATACATAAGTTACAATATTTAGATGAGGAAAAAAGAGTTTTATATCCGGGCTCAACAGTCCAACAAAATTACGGTGAAGACGTATCTAAAGGATTTGTTTATTGGGAAATAAATAGTAAAAATGATTACGTAAGTAAATTTATTAAAATTAACAATCCACATCCTTTTTTAACTTTAAACTGGAGAGGATCTGTTGAAGAAACAATAGAATTTGCCAGCAAAGTAAAAAAAAGAGTAAGATTCAGAGTTAAATCAAGTGAAAGTATTTCGCAAGCTGAAATAAAATTATTACACTACTATCTTAAAACTGAAAAGGATGCACATGAAATCGTATACCAAGTAGTGCCAAAAGATGACGAAACAAAGCATTGTAGCAGTGAAGAATATAAAAAGTTAAGTGGCTACAATATACGAAATTCTTTTGATAGGAAAACTTTAATTAACGAGTTTTATGAAAGTTTGGATCAAGAAGTAATAAACAATTTAGATAAGATATTTGAAAAAACTCTTGACAAAATTCCTGAAGATCTTAAGGATGTATTTGGTCAAAAATGGTCTATTAATAATTTAAGTTTTGACAATACTTTTTCTTACGGAAAAGACAACTTTATTGATTTTGATAAAATGTCTGGCGTGGTGGGTATATTTGGAAATAATCGAGCAGGAAAATCTTCTATACCCGGTACTTTAATGTATACATTGTTTAACACGACTGATAGGGGCTCTTTAAAAAACCAAGATATTGTAAACATAAGAAAAGGTTTTTGTAATACTAAAGCTAAAGTTACAATAGGTGCAGAACAATATTTGATTGAAAGAGAAACAATCAAAAAAACAAATAAAAAAGACATAACTACAGCAACTACAAATTTAAAGTTAACTTCTTTAAATAGTTTTGAAAATGAGTCTGAAGAGCAAAGAAGAGAAACAGAAAAAACCCTTAAAAAGTTAATTGGGACTTCAGAAGACTTTTTGTACACTACGTTTGCTTCGCAAGGAGAGATGAATACTTTTATTAATGAAAAAAGTAGTGCAAGAAGAACAGTGTTATCAAAATTTTTAAACATTAACATCTATGATGAACTATACAATAATTCTCGAGAAGACTATTTATACTTAAAAAGTAGACTAAACAACACTGAAGAAAAAAACTGGTCTGTCTTAATTGAAGATTCATTTAAAGAAATTAAAGAAAATGAATTAAAAATATCTTTAAATGAAGCAGAAATTTCTGAATTTAGAAATGATTTAATTAAATTAAATATAGAGCTTAACAATATTTTAAGCAAAACAAAAAAACACCCATCAGGTCATACACTCAAGACAGCTAACGAAGAGCTTAGCTATAATGAAAATAAAAAACAAGACAATATTAACAAAAAGTCTTTAATGTTAGAAAAAATATTAGAAATTGAAGAAAATTTAGAAAAAATAAACAATTTCAAAGAAAACTTTTCAATAAAAGATTTAGAAGAAGAAAACAAAAGAATACAAGAAATAGAAAAGAAAGTTATTAATTTAAAAAATACTCAAAAGAGTGAAAATTTAAAAAACAATTCTTATGAAAATGAAATTAAAATATTAGATCAAGTTCCTTGCGAAGATAAGTTTCCAAATTGTAAATTTATTAAAAAAGCACATCAAGCTAAAAAAGAAATTGGTGGAATAAAAGAAAATATAAATTTAATTGAAGGTGACATTTTAGAATTAACCACAGTGTTAAGAAGTCTTAGAGAAAAAGAAATTGATAGCAAAATAAATAAATACAACAGTATATTGAAAAAAGAGTATAAATTAAAACTAGATAAAGAAAATACAATACTACAAATATCTCTAAAAGATAAAGAGTTTAGCATCGTTAAAAAAGAAAACGATAGCTTGATAAATATTATTAATGAGTTGAAAAGTTTAAACGTAGATCAATTTGTAAACAAAGAATTGTCAATTCAAGAAAAGATTGGTAATGCGCAAGACAATATAAACAATTTAAACTATAGAAACTTAGAAATAAACAAGCGAAAATTTGAATTAGAAAGAAACATTCAAGATTACAACAAAGAAAGAGAAGAATATAACAAGTTAATAATTGACTTTAGGCTTTATGATCTTTTCAACCACTCAGTTTCAAAAAAAGGTATTCCTACAATGATTATTAATTCTTTTCTTCCGAGAATAAACACAGAAATAAACAATATTTTAAATGGTGTAGTTTCTTTTAATATCTCTATTGAAGAAGACGAGAAAGGAAACAATTTAAATGTATATATTGACTATGGAGACTCTAAGCGAGTAATTGAATGTGCAAGTGGAATGGAAAAAATGATGACTTCTATTGCAATTAGAGTTGCGCTAATTAACATATCATCTCTTGCACGATCAGATATATTTATTATTGATGAAGGCTTTGGCACACTTGACGACTCAAACATTGAAGCCTGCGGTAGATTATTAAATAGTTTAAAAAAATATTTTAAGGCTATAATAGTAATATCACATGTTGATGCAATTAAGGATATAGTTGACAAAAATATAATGATTTCAATAAAAGGTAAAGACTCACATGTTCGATTTGAATAAAGGTTGGCATAAAATTGATAAAGATACAGAAGAAAAATTTATAGGTGCTACAAGATTTGTAAAGCCTATAAACGCTGATCATTGTTCAACTTTTTGTCCTGTATGTGATATAGCTATAGCGACTATAGAAGATGTTAAAGTTATGAAAAAAGAAAACTGTTGTGAAGATTGTTACAATACTTACTATTTTTTAAATAAAGAAAAATGGGAAAGTGGGTGGCGACCCAATATAAATAATACGTAACATATAATTATATTTTATATAAAAGAAAGTTTTTTAGTATGGATTATGACTTAATACAAAATTTAGGATGTGCAATCGACAATGTTTACAATAATATTTCAGAAAAACCTGATCGACGAACAACTTCAAAGCTGGTTAGTGAAAAGCTTGTTATTGAATATCAAACTATTGTAACAATTGCAAAAGATAGTGATTTTAAATACCAGATGGATATGATCAAGTCTGAATCTAAACAAATGATAGACTCAAGGCTTAAGTCTATTAAAGAGTGTTTTAAAGAATCTGCTAATAGAGCTTTAAAGACAAAAAAAGAAAGTGACTATGATAAAGTTGAAACTTTAACAGTCAGCCCTTACAGTCCTATTAGAACATATAAATATTCGTTTTGTGTAAATTACGGTATTAGTTAATGGCTAAAAAGTTAACAAGACAGTCACAAATAAATGAAATTATAAAATGTGGCAAAGACCCTGTATACTTTATGAATACGTATTTAAAAATACAGCACCCAATTAGAGGTTTAATTAAATTTAATACGTTTTCTTTTCAAGATGACTGTGTTAAAGAGTTTAATCAACATAGATTTAACATTATTTTAAAGTCCAGACAGCTAGGTTTGTCAACTCTAGCAGCAGCCTACTCAGTTTGGCAGTCTATTTTCTATAAAGAAAAAAATATTTTAATAATTGCTACAAAGTTAGCAGTTGCACAAAACTTTATAAGAAAAGTAAAGACTTACATAAAATCTATGCCAGGGTGGTTACTTGTTCCGACTATAACTGCAAACAATAAACAGCAAGTAGAATTTTCAAACGGGTCACAAATAAAAGCAGTACCTACTTCTGAAGACGCAGGTCGTTCTGAAGCCTTGACTTTGTTAATTGTAGACGAAGCTGCTTTTGTAAGAAACTTTGACGAATTATGGATGGGTCTATATCCTACACTTTCAACAGGTGGTCGCGCTATAATACTATCCACGCCTAACGGTGTTGGTGGTCAATATCACGAAATATATACTAAGGCAGAAAGAAAAGAGAATAAGTTTAATCCTATTAAGTTAATGTGGGATGTGCATCCTGAACGTGGTGATGAGTGGTTTGAAAAAGAAACTAAGAATATGTCGCAAAAACAGGTTGCGCAAGAGCTTCTTTGCGACTTTGCTTCTTCTGGCGACACATTTCTTTCAAACGACGTTTTAGAAAATATTCGAATTTTAACTTCCATGCCAATAGAAAAAAGTGGCCCTGAGTACAATGTTTGGTATTGGGAATATCCTATTGAAGGTGTCAATTATATTATATCAGCAGACGTTGCAAGAGGTGACAGCGGTGATTATTCAACTTTTCATGTTATTAACAACAAAGACAAAACAGTTGCAGTAGAGTTTAGAGGTAAAATACCTCCAGACCACTTAGGTTCTTTAATATATGACACAGCAAGACGTTTTAATAATGCACAAGTGTGTCCAGAAAACAATGCCTATGGGTACTCAGTCTTATCAAAAATTGCTGATCTTGGTTATAAGAATATATTTTTTAACTCTGAAAAAGAAAAATATCGATATCTCTATGGAGAAGGTAATAATATTGGCAAAGCTGGGTTCAATACAAATAAAGACAGCAGAGAAATTATATTGGCAAACTTTGAAGAGTCCTTGAGGAACGGAAGAATTAAAACCAAATCAACAAGACTTCACTCAGAATTAAAAACATTTATATGGAATGGTAAAAAAGTTGAAGCTATGAAAGGTTACAATGACGACTTAGTAATGTCTTTAGCTATAGGCTGTTGGCTAATGGACAGTAATGCTGATACGTATAACGTTTCTCAAATACAACATGCAGATGCAATGTTAAAAGGAATGCAAGTTAACAATACACAGGCAGATAAAACAGTTATGAAAACTTTTTATAAAAGCAAACATACAAATGTTGATCCTTTTGTTCCTGTTATGCTCCCTGATCATAAATTTAGTGGTAATGGTAAAATAACAAAAAAGAATCCTCTCGGGGATCTAAGCTGGCTCATAGGAAAGTAAAATGGCAGAAGATAAAAATTTATTTAAACAACTGACGTCTCTTTTTAGATCTGGCCCTGTAGTTAAAAGAAAAGTTAAAAAATTTACAGGGAAGACTTCTTCTAAATCTTCATTAGAGATGTTTAAGAAAGCACATAGTGATGTATACAACTCAACACTAAGTGCTTATGGTTCTTACGACCGAATGGCAAGATACTCAGATTTTTCAGAGATGGAAGCAACGCCAGAAATAAATTCAGCGTTAGATATTTACTCTGAAGAGTGTGTTTCTCCTGACGCTGAAGGGAATCTTTTACACATTCATTCAGACAATAGAATGATTCAGCAATTATTAAATGAGTTATTTTATGATACTTTAAACGTTGACTTTAATTTAGTCATGTGGGTAAGAAATCTATGCAAATATGGTGATTTTTTCTTATTTAATGACATTCACCCAGAATACGGCGTAATCAACGCTTTTCCAATTCCAATTGCAGAAATTGAAAGAGAAGAAGGCTTCGATCCAGAAGATCCAGGTGCAGTAAGATTTAGGTGGGTCACACAAGGAAATAGAATTTTAGAAAATTGGCAAGTATCACACCTTAGACTTTTAGGCAACGACGCGTTTCTTCCTTACGGATCTTCTGTTTTAGAAGGAGCAAGAAGAATATGGCGACAGCTTATCCTTATTGAAGATGCTATGCTTGTTTATCGAGTAATTAGATCTCCAGAAAGACGTGTTTTTTATATTGATGTTGGCAATATTCCTCCTGAAAATGTTGCTGATTATCTTGAGCAAGCACAGTCAGCTTTAAAAAGAAATGCTGTTGTTGATAAAACAACAGGACAAGTTGACTTAAGATACAATCCACTTTCAGTAGACGAAGATTATTTTCTTCCTGTAAGAGGAGGTGACAGTGGTACAAGAATAGATTCTTTAGCAGGCGGCACAAATACTTCTGCTATAGAAGATGTTGAGTATATACAGAAGAAACTCTTTGCTGCACTTAAGATACCTAAGGCTTATTTGGGATATGACGAAGACATTGGTGCAAAAGCAACTCTTGCTCAAGAAGATATAAGATTTAGCAGAACAATACAGCGAATACAAAAAACAATCATAGCTGAGTTGAATAAATTAGCAATGATTCATTTGTATACACACGGGTACACAGAAGAGAGTCTGTTAGACTTTGAATTAAAACTTAGTAATCCATCAAGTATTGCTCAACAACAAAAACTGGAGTTAATTAGATTAAAGTTTGAAATTAGTAGTCAAGCCCCTGAAGGTCTTATAGACAGAGAGTGGATTAGAAAAAGAATACTTGACCTTACAGATGAAGAAATCGCGAGAATAGAAGAAGGAAAAGAGAAAGATAAGCTCCGAGACATGGAACTTGAAACTGTAAAACTCCCAGATTCCGACCAGTTTGGTTTTGGTGATGAAGGAGAAACTGAAGGAGAACCAGAACTTGGTGGTGATGCTGATTTAGGCGGTGGTTTAGGCGGTGGTTTAGGCGGTGGTTTAGGCGGAGGCGCTGAAGAACCCGCGGGTGGTGGATTAGAAGGCTTATTCGCAGGTGACATGAAAAATGGAAAGTTAATGTCAGAAGAAGAACTTAATAAATACGACGACTTATTAGGTGAAGTAGACAACGACGAAGATGATGAAGTTTCAGATGAGATTAAAAGTAAAATAGGCAAAGGTGCAAAAGTGTCTAATAATTCAAGAGGAAAGTATAGAAAAAATAACAATCCATTAGGTAACGATTGGAATCATAATTCTTCTACTTTTATGAGTGTCGAGCCATCTAAACCTTTAAGCGCTTCCGACTTAATGGATGGCATAATGCCTCAAAGTCCAGTTGTTAGTAAGTTTATTGACAGACAGTTAAGCTATAGAATGAACAAGTCTTTGGATAATATGTCTAAAAAGCTAAATATACAAAACAAATCCAATGTTTTATTAAAAGAAGCAAATAGTATAGAAGAAGACATACTTATAGATGATGATTTAGACGAAAAAGAGGAAAACTAATAATGTCAAAGCACAACAAAAAGAGAAATATTGGAATTATATATGAACAAATAATTCAATTTGTGTGTAAGTCTTTGATGGAAAGCAACAATGAAATTGCTGAACAAGGTTTATCTATTATAAAAGAGCATTTTAGCGAAGGAACACAGTTAAACAAAGAATATAAACTGTTCAAAGCACTTTCAGACACGAAAGGTGTTTCAGAACACTTGGCCAATTCTATTATTTTTGAAGCAAAAAAAGCTTGTAATCACATGTTTAACAATGAAAAGCTTGAAAGAGAAAAAAGTTCTTTAATTAAAAAACTTAACTATACTTTTGGCAAAGGCGTTATTTTTGAAGAAAGTGTTAAAAAATATACTGAATATGCAACAATTCAAACTTTGTTAAATGAATGGAGAAATCCTGAGACTGCTAGCTTTGATTTGACAACAAAATATGAAATTAAATTACACGAGAGTTTATCAAGTTCTCTGCAAGAAGAAAAAACAATTAATGACATTCCTCAAGTTGATTCAATAACTTATAAATTAATGAACGAAATATTTAGCAAAAAATATTCTTCTTTATTTAATGAAACACAAAATAAAATTCTTAAGCTTTATTCAACTGAAAGAAACGAAGAATTATTAGAAAGTTTTTCAAATTTAAAAATAAAAACTGGAATGCTTTTAGAAAATTATATTTTAAAGTGCGATAATAAAATATTAAAAGATAAATATCAAAAAGTTCTTAACAATATTTCAAAACTTTCAGACGCTGATTTGTCAAAAGAAAATTTGCAAAAATATTTAACTTTATCAAAACTTGAAGAAGAATTATTAGGAGAAGAATAATGTTAGCTCCAAAACTTATAACTGAATGGTCTACTTTTGATTACGATGTAAATCTTATAAAAGAGCAAAAAGAAGCAGGAAAGCCTTTAATTATGAAAGGCATTTTACAAAAAGCTGAAACTTTAAATCAGAATGGTCGTGTTTATCCAAGATCTATTCTTGAAAGAGAGATTAGAAATTACCAAAAGTTTATCAAAGAAAATAGAGCTTTAGGTGAGTTAGATCACCCAGACTCTTCTGTTGTTGAGCTTAAGAATGCATCTCATAATATCAAAGAAGCTTATATGGAAGGTAACGTTGTTTACGGCACTGTTGAGATTCTTAGCACACCGAGTGGTAAGATCTTGCAGTCTCTCGTGGAAAGTGGTGTTACTTTAGGTATTTCATCACGTGGTGTAGGCAGTACAAGAACTGAAGGCAATATGCAAATTGTACAAGACGATTTTCAATTAATTTGCTGGGACTTTGTTAGTGAGCCTTCAACCCCTGGTGCATTTATGATGAAAGAAGGCAGAGAAGTTTCTCCTCAATTCATAAACGAAGTATTTAACAAAACAGATAGAATAGATAGAATTTTTAATGATATATTGGAGTGGAAATAATGGCAATATCACATATACCAAGATCTGTCGGGCACAACTTTGCTCCAGAATACCAAATTAGCGCTGTACCTTTTAACGCAAAAAATTCTGACGGCAGTAGATTTGTAATTAAAAAAGCAACAGGAAAAATAGTAGGCACAGTAGCAGCAGCAAATGATGGTGATTTAACGGACGATGTCTGGACAAGAACAGATAATACGTTGTCTGATGATGATCTTAAAGATAATGATGCAGGCAATGCTGATATTGCTAATTTGCATGCTGACTATGGTGTTATAAGAAAATATGAATTTAAAAAAATAACACAATGGTTACAGTTTAAAACTGTTGGTCAAGCAACTAATGTTTATTTTAGTAGAAAAGAAGCAGTTTCTAGTACAACAAATTGCTTAGAATTAGCTGCTAATGAAGAAACATTAATTTTGCCGATTAGATGTGTTAATATTTACATGCCTGATGCTGTTGCTGCTAATCAAACAATGCATATTAGAGTAGGATTAACTTCAATAGATAGATCAGAATTTACAGAAATGATAGAAACATTTTTAGGTGATACAGAGTAATGGCAAAAGTAAGTAAAGAATTATTAAAAGAAATAGTAAAAGAATGTCTTGTAGAGATTCTTGCTGAAGGTTTAACAGGAGGCAATACTACACAGTTAAGTGAAAGTATTGAAAGAGTTTCTTCACGTAAGTCTCGAAAAAGTCCATCTTCAAGGATTATGAAAAACATGTTGCCTTCTAAAAAAGTTGTCAATGAAAAATTTGAAGAAAACACAAGACAAGTTATTTCTCGAGCAACAAAAGATCCTGTCATGGCAGAATTGTTAGCAGATACTGCAAAGACAACATTACAAGAACAAAATTCTTCAGACCAGCCAAATAAATTTACTGCTCAACCTCTTGATAGCATTAGCAGAACAGTCGCGGAAAGTGATCCTTCAGAATTGTTTGGAAAATCAGCTTCAAATTGGGCACAGTTAGCTTTTGCAGGTAGCCCTGAGTAATTTTATTTGTTGTTGCAAAAAGTTTTGCATACATTCATATATTTATTATTAGACAAAACTAATATAGATGTATGGAGTTTGAAATGGCAAGAGCTAAGAAATTAACTAATCGTATGCTGCGTAGACTTATTGCTGAAGAGCGCGCAAGACTTAACGAGACTTTAGAGATGGGACTTAAACACCCATCAGAAGCACCAAAAAGAACTCGCGAAGTTCAAGCTGACAAAATGGCAAACACTCTTGAAGATTGTGTAAATTATTATAAAGCTTGCAAGTTAAAAGAAGCAAAACTTGTTGAGCAATTAGCATTTGTACAAGAAGCAAAGCGTCGTTTAAAGAAAAGACTTTTAAGCAAACTTTAATTTGTAATAATTAATATTGTAATAAACAACTAGGAGAATATTCAAATGGTATTTAAAACTGAAGTCCAATCAAGAAACGGAACTCTTTCCATAAATCAGCAAACTACAAGTCAAAGAACTAAGTTTGGTCAAAGATTTAGAGATAATCTTGGAGTTGCATCTAATAACCTTTTAGGTGCAAGCGGAATATTTTCAGATAGTCCTATTGGCGTATTTGGAGCAGGTGACTCTGATGATGCTGCTGCTTTAACTAATAGATCTGATAATACTTTCGGTAGTAATGTTTACGAAGCTTTTTCAAACGTTGTAGATGGACCGGTTGATTTATCTGGAGGTTTTGGTTTTTCTGCTACAGAGTTAAGTGATATATCTTTAGATTATAAACATGACAAAAATCCTCTTAAAGATGCTGCAGATGCGTTAACAACAGGTGAGGCTCATAGTGATGTAGGACATAAAAAGAGATTTCTTGGATTTCCAGATCTTGTTCCTCCAGACATTCATACTGTCAATACAGAAACAGCAGAAACTGCAACAGCTACTTTGAATAAAGATGCAACTGACAATTTTGGTTCAACAACTCCAGGTTACAGAGTACAAGCAGCAACAACTGTCTCTGGTTTAGGCTATTTTGCTGTAGATGGTGAACTAAATCAGACTAATGCCTCTAATCCAGATACTCTTGGTCAATACTTTACGAAAATAGGCTCACAAGCATAAGGTTTTTATTATGACAATAGATATTTCAATTAGAACAAGTAATAGTAACGATAAAGAAAAGCATGGTAACGTTTTTCCAAGTCCTCGAGATTCTCCTAATCCAGGAGAAGAAATGGGACAAGCAGATGATGCAAGATTAAATGCTTTATTTGGAACTGAAGAAGATTCTTTTTTTAACTCTGATACAAACAGTGCTTTTCTTGTCGCAGTTGCTGCTTTATCTGGGCAGGATCACTATAGAATGGGTAATGATAACGATACTTTTATTTACGATGGCAGTAGCTACTTCGTCAGAAAGCTTTTAGAGGAAAAAGCTAATGCTCAAACGCAAGAGGAAAAAGACTTAATAGGCTTAAAAATAGCAAAGCTTCAAGAGTCAGCTTACCAAGCAGATGAAACTGTAACAGAATTTAATCCAAGTAATGAAGCAGAAGACGCAAACTTTAATCCAGACTTTGGTGTTGGTAGTGTATCTTGGAGATATATTGATCGATCATCAAATAGTCTAAACGATAAGAGTGACGGAAACGATAATGTTGGAAGTAATCAATATCCTAACTTGACATACCCAATGGCTGCAACAAGTTTTGATACAGGAAACATTAATTTAGAAGAAAATGTTGCGTATACAAAAGATCAGCCAAGAAATAATAATTTCGGCTCAGATACTCAAACTGCACATGATAAAACTTCTACTGATATGTATAGAATATTACATAAATATGTATAGAATATTACATAAATACGACTTTTAAAAGGAATTGTTATGTCTATAAGAATTGATCAACCTGAAAAACATGGTAAAATAAAACTAGATACATCAAACTTGCCTCGTACTCGACGCCAGTCTGGTGAACCTTTAGGTTTAAGCACTCAAAGAACATATAGCAGATTTCAAGAAAATATGCAACTAAATAGCGTTGACTTAGAATCTAACGAGCAGTTAACTTATGCTTTTTTTAGAGAACGTAATCACTATTATTCGGAAAATCCTTTTAATACATACGACAACTTACAAAATCAGTATATTGGTGGAGAAGCAAAACCAGGTGAAGAATTTAATCCAGATTTTTCTTCAAATTCTGTAGGTTTTAATTATATTGATATTGTTACTCCTTCTAATAGAGGAGCTGCTAATGACGGTGCTAAATCTGATTCAAAAACACCTAATTTAAAATATCCAAACACAGAAAATAATACAAATCCTTTGTTTGGTACTGAAACTAACAGTCAGTTTGGTAGTGATGAAAAATCTATTTCTACTCCTGTTGAAAACTATCGAATGATAAACTCAAGATATGCAGGAAATTAAATGACTAATATAGGTACGTTGCATGGACCAGTAACTTCTACTTCAAGTGATGGAAACTTAGGCGGTGGTTATGGTAAAACTACTAATGGTGGTCTTGGTTCAATGCGTGCCATGTCCGGCAAGGGTGGAATATATCCTGTAGTAACTGATCTTGCAAAAAAGATATTTCTTGGCGAGTATGAAGGTGATGCTGAAGAAGATGTTGATCCTCGTTCTGTAAAAAACAGAATAAGAAGAAAAGCTTTTACTTCTGATAATGAAGACACATATGACTTTTATAATAAGTATAGTAATGATGTAAGCTCAATGGCAGGACCATATACAAATCAAGTATCAGGTCAACTTGCTGCTTCATACAAGAGAAGTGAAGAAAGATTATTAAAAGAGTTTATATCAACTGCTGTAAGAACTATAGTTATGGGCACGATAGGTGATCCTTATCATCCTTCTTCAAGTAGCACTTCCAACATGAATCAAATGAATCCTGGTGATCCTTCTATTAAGCAAGGTGGTTATGGTCAAGGTGAAGAAACACCTGATATGTGGCCCTATTCTATTGAAGGTGAGCCTACGACAGATGGTGGAGAAACAACAAATAAGCTTGATGATAATATAGTAAAAGAGTTTCCCTTTGAAGACAAGGAGTCTTCGACTTATACTTATTTGAAGCGTACATCTACAAAAGAGTATAGCGATATGAAAAATGTTGAAAAACAACAACGAAGATTTCGTTATAATCAAAAAAAACAAAAAATTAAGTGATATATAAGGTATATAAAAGAAAAATATATTGTGAGTAAGTATAATGGCAAATAATTTATATGAAGAGGCAATTAACGCTGCTGAGCAGTTAAAAGAAGCTGCTGAAAGTAAAGTTAAGCAACACTTAATTGAAGCGATGTCGCCTCAAATTAAGCAATTGGTGGAAAAAAGTTTATTAGGTGAAGAGGTAGATGAACTTTCTGTCGTACCTGTAAACTCAGGGGAAGAGCCAGAAGACGACGACAAACCAGAAGATGGCAACGACAAACCAGAAGATGGCAAAGACGCTGATGAAAAAGAAGTACTTTCAGATTCAGAAAATCAAGAAGAATATGGAATGTATGAAGATGAGGATGCTGACTTTTTCTTTGCAGGTAAAAATGAGCAAGTTGAAATTTCAGAAGAATCAGCAAAAATATTAAAAAGTATGTTAAGTCATAAAGCTAAAAAGGATGCAACTGCTGAAAGATTAAAAGAGATAAAGTCTGCAATAATATCTTTAAAGCGATCAATTATTTTAGCAGAGAGTAGTAATAAAACACAAAAGCATCGTTCTAAATTTGTCTTGGCGTACAAAAATATATTGCGTGAACTAAAAAATATTAAAGAGAGTAATATAATTAAATCAGATAAAACGTTATTAAAAGAATATTTAAGAATATCTAAGGAGATAAATAGCATGTCAACAAGACGCAGATCAAGAAGAAATTATTTAAATGAAAGCCTCGACGAACTGCTCGAGATGAATATCTTTGAAGAAGACGAAGACGAAGCTAGCGACGAAGTAGAAGCGGACGCAGAAGTAGAAGCGGATGCAGAAACTGAAGAAGAAGCTGGTGAAGTTACGGCTGGCATGCTAAAACAAGCTTCTGAAATGTCTTTAGGCGATTTAGTTTCAAAAGCTTTAGATCCCGAAGGTTCTGATATGCCTTCTGATGATTTTGATCTTGATCTTGGGGATGAAGAATCTGACGAAGAATCTGACGAAGAATCTGAAGAAGAATCTGACGAGAGCAATGAGGGTTATCATAGAGAAATCGACGAGATGGATCACAAAGAAATCGACGAGATCGATGAAGGTCCAGATAGTTCTACGAACGAGACTCGTTACGCTAAGGGAGATCTTTTCTTGGAGATCGACGAAAATATGCTTAAAAATGAAATTACTAAAATGAGAAAACTTCGCGAAGGCGAAGCAACTGAAATGTCATCACACTTTGGCGGTGGTGATTTAGATAAAGAAATGTTTGTTGATGTTGACGAAGGCGATCTTAATGTACATTCAGGCAATCTTGGCCGTGAGGATGTACCTATGCCTAAAGTTGAAGCAGCTCTACGTAAAACAATGCGTAAGAATCGCATGTTAGAGGGCAAGGTACAAGAATATCAGGATGCGGTTCGAGGAATGAAGACGCAATTAACAGAGATGAACCTCTTTAACGCTAAGCTTCTCTATGCAAATAAACTTATGCAAAACAGAGGGCTTTCACTTAAACAACAACGCCATATTGTTGAGTCATTAGACGAAGCTTCTACTATGAACGAGGCAAAACTCTTATTTGAGAGCCTCTCGAAGTCTTTGATGAAACCTGCTCCAAAGGGAAGAAAACTTTCAGAAGGTGCAAACAGAAGAACTCTTGCTTCGGCATCACGTTCTACAAGAAGCGCGCAAGCTCCTCTTAATGAATCTGTTGCATTGGACCGTTGGGCAACTCTTGCAGGAATCAAAAAGTAATTGGTTTAAACACAGATTTAATTAGAATAAAAAGGAATATAAATACATGAGTTTTACACTTAAAACATTAACAGAAGGTATTAGAGACCGCCACGTGGGCCAGCAGAACGCTCGCCTCGTTGAGAAATGGTCTCGCACAGGTCTCCTAAGAGGCATGGAAGACACACATCGTGAAAATATGGCTACTCTTCTTGAGAACCAGGCTGCTCAAGTTCTTCGCGAGAGCAACACAATGGGTGGCGATCAAGTTGGTGGTTTCACTAACATTGCATTCCCAATCGTTCGCCGCGTATTCGGTGGTTTGGTAGCAAACGAGCTTGTTTCGATTCAACCAATGAGTCTTCCAAGTGGTCTTCTATTCTACCTCGATTATACATATGGTAATGATGTAGGTGGTTATGGCAAGGGTCAAAGCATCTACGGACAACCAAGCGGCAAGGACATCCAAGCCGGTGCACTTGCAACTGGTGGTCAATACGACCTTGCTGGCGCAGGCTTCTCACGTCGTCATGTTAGAGGAACTGAGACAACCGTCGCTCAAAAAGGTCCAGCAGCCGGCGTCGCCGCGAAAGGCGATATAGGAGCAAATGAGCTATTTATACTTGACGCTGACCGAGGTGCGCCTAACACAGATGTAGCAGCCGCACTCTCTTCACTCGCTGTAATTAGAACTGACAAGCAACAAGATCTTAAACTTATACAGTTTGATCCACAATTAATTGATCGCATCGATCAACTAGATGAACCATACGCATTTTTGTTAGTTCACCCTTCAAAATGTGACCTCGACGGCGCACAGACATTTGACAAGGGCATTGATGCCTCAATGATTAAAGACGTTGCCCTTGTTGCATCTGTTGGTAATGTAGTAGACATGGATGCAAAGAGTATTTTAAGAATGCCTGCTAAAGAAGTACAGTCAACAAGTCACGAATTTGGTAAAGTAACAAAGCCGGGTGCTGTATTTAATATTCGACGTTTAAACCAGCTAGGTTATTGGGACGGAACAGTGTTTACACCAAATAGTCTAGCAAGTCTATCTGATGATACTACACGTGTTTTAATGGTTGTAAGAAAAAATATAAAAACTACAAATCTAAATGCAAATCTGGACGACCTTGAACTCTCTTACGTAATGTCTTCATCACAGACAGTTGGCGCTGACAGTGGTGAGGTTGATTTCGATCCAGCATTCGAGAGTGGAATGCAAGAGCAAGGTGAAGCCATCAGTCCAACAATCCCAGAGATTGATATTAAGATCGAGTCAATTCCTGTGACTGCACAGACACGTAAGTTACGTGCACGTTGGAGTCCTGAGTTGGCACAAGACCTTAACGCGTACCACTCAATGGACGCAGAGGTTGAGCTTACCCAGATTCTTTCAGAGCAAATTGCTCTTGAGATTGACCGTGAGATTCTTGGTGATCTTCTAAGTGGTGCACAAGGTGCAAACTTCTTTTGGAGTCGTTCACCTGGTAAATTTGTTAACAAGCGTACTGGTTCTGCTGTTGAGCGTACAAGCACTCTACAACCTGGACCAGCATTTACTGGTACAGTTCGTGAGTGGTATGAGACTCTAACTGAGACTGTTATTGACGTAGCAAATGAGATTCACCGTAAGACTCTACGTGGTTCTGCGAACTTCATCGTAGTTTCTCCTGACGTTGCAACTATTCTTGAAGCATCTGTACTTTACCGCCCAAGCTATAGCATTGACGGTGACGGACAAGTTGGTGCTCCATTCACAATGGGTGCAGAGAAGATTGGTTCACTAAGCAACCGTTTCACAGTTTACAAAGACCCATACTTCCCACGCAACAAGATTCTTGTTGGATATAAGGGTGGTTCTTACCTCGAGACTGGATTCGTTTACGCTCCATATGTTCCATTGATCGTTACTCCTACTATCTTCCAGCCAGAGGATTTCACCCCGCGTAAGGGCGTTATGACTCGTTACGGTAAGAAGATGGTTCGCGCTGACTTCTACGGTACAGTTACATGCCTCGACATGAACATTATCTAAGGTAAGTTCTAGTGGTTGACACCTTAGGGTGATAAGAAGCCAGCTTTTTGCTGGTTTTTTTGTATTTGTTTAGAGAAGTAACGTTAGTTTTGACTTTTTTAGAAGCTAATATGAATAAGTGTGTTAGGTTAAAAAGTCAAAACAGAGATCATTAAGATAACAGCATTTTGATGTATTGTCTAATAAGCGAGTCCATTTGTAACTCTGCTTCTTCTTCTGGCGTATTTGCTCTTAAGCTCGAAGCCTCTTCGGGAAAAGCCATGGCCATGTGCATTCCTGCATGCTTGCCCATTTTCTGGACCATTTCAAAAGCAATTTCTTTTGAATATCGAGTACCGAACATGCTTTTGTTTGTGTTGAATTTTCTATCTCTAAACAAATCTTTAAGAGTTTCTCTTACAATTGAAAGTTCTTTGCCGTATAAACTATCACTTCCATCTTCAGAAATACCGATAAAGTTTTTAAAGAATTTTTTAATCCCGGCAGCTGAATTATAGTTTTGTCCTGATGATAATGTAGCGATTTTTTGCATAACATCTTTAGGCAAAGCTTTATTGTTTTGAGTAAAGACATCAATTAAAATGTTTATAAACCGTGTATGCAATTCAGTCTTTCCGTAATGTCTTATGACATGATTTAAATGATTTCTTAAAGTATTTGTTACTTCTTCACTGCATATTATTTGCGTGTTAATTGTTTGAATTGCTGAAGTTGCTAAGCTTTCTTCGTAATTTGATGCGTAACCTGTGTTATCTTTAGAAAATAATTGTTTTACGAATTCACCAAAATAAGATTTTCTTTTTTCAATGGGTATGAAGTCTAAAAATGTTAGTATTAAAGGTACGACTTTTGCTTGATTTTGGCTAATGTAAGAAATATTATTTTTATTGACGCTGTCAATAAAATTTGATGATTCTATGAATATTTTAGACTTATTTTGAATATTTTTTATTATGTTATTAATTTGTTCGCCTCTCATAATACGCATGCTGATCTCGTAAAAAGATTCACCAATGACTTTAATCTTCAAAACATCATCTAATAATTTAAAAATCTCGTAAGTATATTTAAAATCAAAACCCTTTACAGTGTTATCTAAAATAGCTGTGTTGAAAAAATTTCTACATGCTTCTTGCTCTACCATCTCATTGTCATTGTCAAACATGTTTCCGACAAACTCTGAAATATTTTCTAGTGTCTTTGCGTTTAAGTCTGTAACATTTTTATTGTATACATTTAAGAATGTTATAAAGTTTCCAAAATAGTCTGCACCTTTAAAACCATCTTTGTATGTAGTCAAATCATTAAATATGCTAAATTGCTCTTGATCATATCGTATATTAAACGGGTTTCCTTCCACTATATTGAAAGCAATTAGTTTATATAAAATATACGCGTCTCTATTTTTTAAATAGTCTTTTATTAGTCTGAACGTTTCATGTTCTGATAATATATTATTTTTTATCTCTTGATAAGAACTTTTGTCAAGAGATAAAAATCTTCTTTCTTCGTCACTTTTGTCTAGGAATCTTTTTGGGAATCTTGCATCTTCAATTATATATCTTGTCGCAAGATTTAAATCGATGCGCTTTTTTATGTCTTCATTTGGATCTTTGCTTTCTTTTTGTAGTTGATTTATAAACAGATCTGAATATCTAAAAATTAGACAAGATATAAAAACTTCAGGTCTAAATGAATCTCTTGACAGACCTGAAGATAATCCTCCTGACACTTTGTTTATCGAATTTATACCAAATTCTGTAATATAAGATTTTATGCCTTGTGAATTCATTAACATATCGTATATTGCTATATTGTTTTTTGTAAGCCCTTCACTTTTGTTGTTAATATTGCAAGGATTAACATATACTCTGTAATCATCGCTTTCTAGCGATAGCTTTATTATTCTTTTTAAGTTATTTGCGTTGTTTGTATTGCATGCAATTTCTAAGGCACTTTTAAACTCATCAAAGTTGAGTTGATAACGATAGTGTTTAAGAAAAGAATACGTCATTTTTTTTTGAATTTCTAAAAAAGCATTAAAATATCTTGGGTGAGATCTTTGATTTAGTATTTTGTTTTTTAAATTATTATAAATTTCTTCTCTAGGATACATGCCCTGAGTACGGAAAAAGTCACCAAAATACAACGTCTCAGCATCTAAATTATCAAATATATAATAAGCTACACTATCCACAATTACTTCAGCTGCATCTTCTTTAGAGAGCTGTGTCTCTGTGCACATTAACTCATATAAACCCATAGTCTGTTCAACGCCTGAAAATGCGAGTGATTGTGAAAAACAATTTTTTAATTCGTTGACATCATTAAGTTTACTAAGTCCTATTACATTATCTTCAATCTCAGAAATGTTTGATTGTAAGTTAACTTGTTCTGGTAGCTTTGCAATTTCTGTTTTCATTTCATTTGTTATGTATTCATCCAGAAATTCGTCATCAACATGATTATTGTGAAAGTCACAAGTTTCTTCTACGTCAATAGTTCCGTCAAATCGAACTTTAAGACTAATTGCATAAGCATCTTCACCAAAGTCAGCTTTTTTTGAATGTGCAACTGCTACATACTGACTTGAATTATAGCTGCTCCAAGTTGATTCTCTTCTATATGTGCACCAAGTCGATTCGCTCGCTCCCAATACACTTCCAAGCATATGCTTAAATGCTTTGTAGTTTGTTGGATAAACAATTAACATATTATCGTCTTCATACACTTTTAGCAATGATTCAGCTAACATTTTCTCAGAAACTACAGATGTCTTTTTATAACCTTTTGCAAATGCCATTCTTTTCATTATAATATTAAAGTCAAAGTTTCCCTTTTCGATCTCATCTTTTTCTTCTTTTCTTGCAATGTCATAATATACACGCATGTAAAGATCAGCAGCTTTAATACAAGTATCGATATCTACGTCAACAGACTTTTCAACATATTGTATTATGCTGTCAAACATCAACAGAACCTTTTTAAATTCAATAAACTCCCCATCAGAATTTTTATGTTTTCTAAGTTGTCGAATTAAAATTTCTTCAGCTTCTTTGAGCTTCTTTTTATTTTCTTTTCCTTTAAGTTCTAATAGTTTTGTTACATATACTATTTTTATAATTTCTAAAGCAATGTTTTTCTCTTTTACAGAAGTTGCCTCGTAAAGTTCAAGTTGATATTCCTTTTCTTTTTCAGATAGTGTAATAGGCGTCAAGTCTTTTTCGTTTACTTTAATACCTTTGCTTTTTCTAATATCAACACTTTTTTGTCTATCTTTTTCTTTTGACGCATACTCAGCTTTTAATTTATACAAAAACTCATTTTTTTGCATCGCTGTTAAATATTTTCTTTTTTTAAATAAATTGTCATCTATTTTGTCGAAAGCTTCTTCAACAGAGCTTATTGTAGGATCACCAATTAATTGAGGTTTTTCTTTGCAAAGCTTGATTAATTTTTCTAAAAAGTTTTTTGGAGTTAAAACAGCCATCTCGTTTAATAACATACTATTTTTATAGAAAATCTCTTTTAGCGAATATTTTTTCATTTTATAACCTTAAGATAATATTTATATTTGCATTATAATCATAATATAAAACCCGCTTCGTGCTGGTTTTTTTGTATTTATTGAAAGAAAAAGATATATATTTATATAGGTTAAAAAGGACTTATTTTTTATGAAAAGATCAAATACAAGTAAATTATTAAACGAATGGAAAAGCTTTTTAAATGAAGAATATTATGTTGATGATCCAAATGCAGGTCTTGTCGACTCAGATAGCTCAGCAGCTGACAAAAATGAATTAATAAATATTATTAGGCAAGATATTTTACAAGATTTAAATGTTGATATGGAAGAATTTCTTGATGAAGTATTTAATATTCTTAGCGAAGAACAGTTACAAATGATTTATAACAAGTACTTGCCTGATGGACCTCAGCAGAGTGATGACAGGGCATTAGAAAACGATCCTGATATGAGTACTTAATTTATGAAATATCCAAAGTTTTATGAAAATAGTAAATTGCCAGTAATATTAAGCAAGTTTGCGCCTATTGATATATGGGCAATAACATTAGGACCGTGGGTTTTTTGTAGAGGCGAGCTGTCTGAAGAGACAAAGCGTCACGAAGCCATACATTATTTACAATACAGAGAACTTTGGTTTATAGGCTTTTTGCTTGTGTATTTGTTTGACTATTTATGGGCTGCAGTTTTAAGTAAGAAGGGTTTTACTCGTGACGCTTACCTTTCTATAAGATTTGAGCAAGAAGCATGGTCCTGTGATAAAACAGAAGATTACTTAGAAAAAAGAAAACCTTTTGCATGGAAAGATTATTCTTTAGGTGGAAAGAAATAAATTATGTCATTGTTTAATCAATATCAAAGTAAAGACAAAATAAAAAAGTCAATAAAAACTGCTCCCTCAAAGGCTGATGTAGCTGCAGCAAAAGAACTAGGTATTGAATTAGCTGAAAAATGGAAAGCTTATTCACGTGAAGTTAGAGTGCATGTATACGTTAAAAGCATGGAAGAAATGGTAAGATTTTATAATAAAATACTTGAATTTCCTGTTGTTCGATACTGGAGATACGCAGATGGTGACGGTACACAAATAAATTTAGGCGGAAATCTTATAGAGCTTTTTTCAAAAGGTAGCAGAAATTATTCTAAAAAAGACTTTCATGGTAATATATCTCTATCACTTAGAGTCTATGATGTCTATAAATTCTACGAAAGAATGAATAAAAAAAATATACAAATTGGTGATCTAAAAGAAAACCCGTGGGGAGATGCTTCTTTTTATATAATTGATCCTGAAGGAAATCGCTTGACTTTTTTTAGTCCGACGGTTAGTAAAGAAAAATACTATAAAGTTAAGAGAGACTAATTGTGGTATGTATACGTTTTATTGTGTGCTGACTTTTCTTTTTATTGCGGTATTACCACAAACATGGAAAGAAGATTAAAACAGCATAACGGTGAAATCAAAGGTGGCGCAAAATACACAAGAAGCAAAAGACCTTGTAACACTTTATACTGCGTTAGCGTAGAAAACAGATCTGTTGCATTAAAAAAAGAAGCAGCTTTTAAAAAGTTAAGTAGGAAGAAAAAAGAAGAATTTTTAACTAATTATTTTCTGTCTTTAGGATCAATATAGTCTACACCAAGAACACTAAATATTTGTCTTTCATTCTTAGGAACAAGAAATTTGTTTTTGTTTTTATCAAAAACGTAGTCATAAGAAAATACAATGTTTTTCTTATATCCTTCGTATAACATTTTAACATTATGTGCTGCTGAACCTGTCCAATAACAAAGCCTTGTTGGAACTGATGTTGGTGTGCAGAAAAAAGCATCACATTGCATTCCTTCTTTTACAAACTGCGAAATGTTTTTGTAGCTTTTGATCACATTAGAGTCGATACCCTTTTTCAGTGTTTGACCAAACAGCCATTGATATTGCTCTAAAAATCTTTTTTCATCAAGTGGATGTCGAGTTACTTGACCAAATTCATCATGCCCAGTAATATTAATAATTAAATCAACATCACCTATTACATCTTTTTGTCTTCTTAAAGATCCCGCAGGATATATTTCTTCGACATGAAACCCACCTTCAGTTAATACGTCATACACTTCTTTACTTGCTATTTCAAAAACATTTTTTGCATATGCATAAGTTTGCTTGTCACATCCTAAGGCGCCACTTTCTGTAAGAAGCTTTTTGCTTTTTTGCTTTTTTATCTTTGCTTCTTTAATAACATGAGGACTTCCATCCCACCAGCCATTCATTGTTCGCCAATCTAAGTTTGCAATAACTTCGTGCATTAAACTTTCTTTAACAAATCTAATGTGTTCTGCTAAATCAAACTTTTTCCAGTCAATTGACAAATAGCCTTCGTTTATTACGATATGATTAGGTCTAAAAATATAATTGTTTTTTGCTCTGTCAAAAACATAAGAAGCAACTTCTTTAACAAGACTTATATGCTTTTTACTTGCTGTACTCATTAAGTCTTCTCTAATATTTTGTGTGAGCAAAGTATCGTAGTTGTAAATAATGTAATCACACTTGTAGTTTTCGTTAATTTGATTACTAACAAGATTTGTATGAAAGTCAATGATTGCAGGAGAATATTCAAATATATGTCTATCTACTTCGACTTGATATTGCATAATCTCTAAAGCTAGCTTTTCAATTCCTTCTATAAGAATTTTTTTTTGATAATTATTAACCATGCCTTAGATTCCTTCTTTAAAGTCTACGACCTCTTCTTTGACGAGTTTCGTTTCTTGCAATGTAACCGTTATTATATTCACTAAAGTATTCAACTATTTCCATTACATTACCACTTGTTGTACGAACACCAATTTCATCCAAAAGTTCAACTGGAACTGGTGATTCTTCAATGAAGTCATGTTGCATAAGAATTTTAATTACACTACTTGCAAGATCAGATGAAGATTTTTTATCCCAAGTATGAAACAGATTGGCAAAGTCTTGAGAAGACTTGTCTGAGCTACTATCTACAGAGTAAACATTACCGTTAAAGTAAGAAACTTGCCCGTTCTTTCCTTTTAGAACATTTGATTCAATTGTTAACAAAAACTTTGATGAACTATCTAAAGAATCAGAATAACCTGGATCATCGCTTGCTACACTTGATTGTGAACCTTGACCAGCAGCATATTGTTTTCCTGCGCCACCTGTTCCTTGCTGTATATATTGTTTTCCTGCACCGCCCACACCTTGAGGAGCCATATTGCTCGAGTCAATTCCAGGCTGCATAAATTGTGGTTCTCCACCACTCATCCCACCTGATTGTACACCACCACGAGCATTTCCGTATCTATAGTCTCCCGGAGTAGCAATTTCTTCAATAGTCTCTCTAATAATTTTTCTTAGGTTATTAATTGATATTTTCATGATTGTCCTTTTCACTTTCTTTATACATTATATATGATGTCGTTATTTCTTTTTTAGGCAAAAGTACTTCTTTGCTGGCTTTTTCTTTTAAATAAATTCTTTGGTTTTCAAGAGGATCTTGGCAATCTACAAAGCTAGGATTTGCTGTGTAAAGTATTTGTGCAGGTCTAAAGATACACTTGTCTATTTGCGGATAGTTTTCTGTAAACCAAGGTTTTAAAGTTTCACAATCCCAAGACTCTTTTAGCATAAACCATATATGTGACTTAAGTTTTTTGCTGCTAGGTGTCATGCCGTTTGAAAACTGGCATACGTAGCTTGAATTATGAAATGATTCATGTAGGGTTTGAATAAACATTTCAACAGCTTTTTCACGTTGAAACTTTGAGCCCATGTTTAGACCTTCAGGTACAAGGTAGTTGTCGATATCAAGCATAATCCATTTTTTAGGATAATCTTCTATAGTAGGCTTAATAACCTTGTTGCCTTCTACTTTTTCTCTTAAAGTTCTAGTTATTTTATAGCCTTTGAGCTTTTCTTCGTATGCATGTTCTGTAATATTTCCTCTTACAAGACAAGAGTTTTTGTTAAAAGATTTTTTTATTAAAAGATCATGCATGTCATAAATATCTTTTATTGCAACTTCTTCAAACAAATACCATTTTGAAAAAGTTTTATCTATTATTTCGTATTCGTTATTTTCATTTAACTTCCACGTTTTGTGTTGTGCTTGTGTAGAAGTCAAGACAGTAACAATGTTTGAATAGTTTTTCATAAGTTATCACCAAGTAAGATTTATAGTTATTAATTATTCTTGACAATAACTATTTTTTCAATTAACCTTCTGAACTTTCTTCTCCAGCAGGAGACTCTTCTTCAGTACCAGCTTCAGTACCAGCTTCAGTACCAGCCTCAGTACCAGCCTCAGTACCAGCTTCAGTACCAGCTTCAGTACCAGCGTCAGTCTCTGGATCAGAATCATCGTCTTCTCCAGCAGGAGACTCTTCTTCAGTACCAGCTTCAGTACCAGCCTCTTCAATAGGCTCTTCTACTTCCTCACCAGCCTCTTCTTCAACACCACTATCAACGTCATTACCCATGTCTTCACTTTCTACTTCTTCACCAGCTTGATGTTCTTCAACATCATTATCGTCGTCGTCGTCGCAAGCAACGAATGTAAATATAAGTGCTAAGGCAAGTGCTAAGATATTTTTAATACTAAACATAATTTTACTCCTTGTTATTATAAGATATAGAGTAATATATTATAAAGACAAGAATAAATGTAAATTTTAACAAAAAAATATAATTAATATTGAAATATAATTAATATTGAATAGAAAGGATTTATATTATGTCTATTGAATCTGGTAAGTATGTAGAGTTAGCTTTAAAATATAAAAATCAAATAACAGTAGCCTCTGTTATTTTTGTAATGATTGTTTCTTTTGCAGGAGGTAGAATTTCAGCTGTATGTCCGCCAAAATCAAAAGTTTGCAAAGGAGAACTAATTTTAATTGACAGTCTTAAAAAAGAAATTATTGCAAAAGACGAGAAATACAAAAAGCTCTTAAGAAAAGAACTTGACATTGCTGAAGGGCAATGTCTTGTAAGAATAAAAAACGCAAGAAAGGGCAATGAAAGTATGAATAAAATTGTAGATTGTGAAGAAGCCAAGGCGATTATGCCTCACTGCAAGAGAAGGGGAAGGTGGTAAAGTGAGACTATTATCTTTAGGTCTAGTATTAAGTACACTTTTAAGTTCTTTAAGTTATGCAGAACCTTATGCGCTTGAAGAAAACAACTTTGATTTAGAAAATCAGCCAATTCAGTGGGAACCTATTAAAAAACAAGTTTCTACTCCTTTGATAGATTTAGAGCTTTGGATTTTACATCAAACTGTTCCTGCACCAATACCGGGTTATTTGTTGAAAAAAAATGACTGGATTGAAATAAGAAGAGTTTTAAATGATTATGGAAGTGAAGTTAAAAGAATTAAAACTGAGGAAAGAAGAGTCTGTGATAGTCTTTTAAAAGAAAAAGATGAGTCATGCGCAAGGCAAAATAAAGACTTGATCGAAAAGATAGAAGATCAAGATAGAGTTATTGTGATAAAAGATAGCAAGATCAAAGATTTGCATTCTGACCTTTTTTGGATAAAGACACTTTCAGGCACAAGTGTAGGCCTATTATTAAGCTTATTAGTGTATCAAGCTGTAAAATAGATAATGCAGATCATATTTATTTTATTAAACATTAATTATTAGGAGTTAATTAGTATGGAACCAAACGTAGTGCTTTCAGTAGGTAGTTTAATTGGTTTGTTTGGGTTGTTTTACGCTTGGCATAAAGACGCAAAGTCAACTTCAAATCAAATTACAGCTTTAGAAAACAAAGTTAAACATTTAGATGAAAAGTTAAAGCAACAAGACAGTGCAATTGAAAGAATAAATCAGACCCTTATTAAAATGGATCTTAAGTTAACACGTATTGACACACAGCTTTCTCTTTTATTAGAAGAAAAAAGAGACAGACAACAAAATGTTTCTTAAAAACAGATATATTTAGATAATAATATTAAAAACAGGAGAAATAATATGCGTATTACACAAAAAGAGCTTCGAAATATGATTGCTGAAGAGATGAAAAATATCAAGGCAGAACGTCTTGTAGAAGGTTCACAATCAAACCCAGTTGTTGCAACACCAGAGCTTATTAATCAAATTATTAAAGAAGAGTTTGAAGCATTCCAGACACGTCAAAAGCTTGCAGAAGCAAAAAAAAGAAGTAGAATTTTAAAAAATAGACGTCGTTAATTTTTTAAAAAAAGATTGAACAAATTCAATATTATGATTATAATTTGTATGCATTATTTAATTAATCACAATATTGAAAGGAATATAAAATATGCAATTAACACCTGAGCAAGTTCAATCTATCAACATTCTTCTTTCTGCAGTACAAGTAGCACAACGACGTGGCGCATTTTCTTTGCAAGATGCATCTACTCTACAAGATGCAATTGATAAGCTAGTACCAAGAGAAGAGCAAGAGAGACAAGCTGCAGAAGCACAAAAAGCTGGCGCAGAATCAGATGATGCTGAGGCAGCGGTAAGCATGCCTGAAGAAGATTCTGAACATTCATCTGATTCCGAGTAACAATTTTAAAAAATATATTTTAAGTGCATTAATGCACTTTTTTTGTATTTACATAATATATAGTTTTAGGCCCGATGCAAACATAACAGCTGACCCCGCCAGTGCATCGGAATCATGCGGACAAGTTTATCACAGAAAGTGAGGAAGTTATGGCAACAAGAAGAAAGTCTACTTCTAAAAAGAAAAAAGAAGAACCAGTAGTAGAATCTCCTGTAGAAGTTGTTGAACCAGCAGTAGAAGAAAAGGCACCTGAGCCTCCACCCGTTGTTGAACCCGAACAGCCTCAAGCCGAAGAAGAACCACCTCCTGTGCCTGAAGAGCCGAAAGCAAAAATGTCAGCCAAAGTAGAGCCTGTTTCAGAAGCAGTTGCTGATGTTCCTGTAGAAGTTCCTGCACCAGTTGTAGAACAAAAGGCTGAGGTTGTAGAACTGCCTCGTATGAGTATTGGTTCTATTGTTATGACACCAACTGGCAAGCGTTGTCAAGTTGTAGGTCATGCAAAAGGTGGAAAGTTTAGAGTTCAAAATTTAAAAAATACGCGAAAGGTTTATGCATACGAACCTTCTCGTCTCTCATTGGTACAATAATTTTATAAAATAAAAAAAAAGGAGATATGATATGCCGTTAGTAGAAATTAGTACAGATAAAGGTTTAGTTCAAAAGTCTGGTGCCGCAACAGATGGTGGTGCAGGTCTTAAATTACTTGCATTAAATGGTGCAGCTGCAGAGCTTAAAGTAATTCAAGCAGATGTGACAATTGCAGATGGCGCTGCAGGCAGTAAAGGAAAATCATCAGCAGCGATTGTCCCAGCAGGCTTTGTAGCTTTAAGTTGTCATGTTCGATTTACAGTTGCCTCTACAGGTAATGTCAACTTGGTTGATATTGGAACTGAAGCAGACCCTGATTGCTTTGTCGACGGTGCTGGTTTGTTAGATTTAAGAACAATTGGTGATAAAGGATTTGTATCATGCAATGGTTTAGCTGCAGTCAATGGTGATGCAGCGACAACTGGTAGAGCATTAGAAGCTGCAGCAGACGAACTTAGCGTTACTTTAAGCGGTGATCCTGGCGCAGGTGATGCAACAGTAAGAGTTACACTTGTAGGTCTTGTACTTACTCAAGCAACAGCATAAGGAGACTCAAAATGCCATTAGTAGAAATTAGTAATGAAAAAGGTCTCGTACAGAAAACCGGCACTTCTATTGGAGGCGGTGCTGCTATAAAGCTGTTAGCATCAAATAGCGCTGCGTCGGAATTAAAAATAATTCAAGCCGACATTACAGTTGGCGCTGCAGTAACTACAGCAAAGTCAGCTTCAGCAGTTGTCCCTGCAGGTTTTGTTGCACTTGCTGCAATGTTCCGCGTAACCGAAGCTGCAACTGAAGCTGTAGTAATTGAAGATATTGGAACTGATGCAGATCCTGATTGTTTTGTTGACGGTGCTGCTATTACTGCAGATGCGGCGGGCGACAAAGGATTTGTATCGTGTAACGGTTTAGCTGCAGTTAATGGTGCTATAGCAACAACAGGACGCGCATTAGAAGCTGCTGCAGATGAACTTGAAATCGTATTGGATGGAGTTCCTGGAGGTGATGGGTGCACAGTAAGAGTTACTCTTGTAGGTCTTGTAATGACAGGCGCAATTGCTCCAGTTTAATTGACTTTAAAGACTAAACTTTTTATTTTAAAACCTCATTGTAGTAGAGATACTCTTTGGGGTTTTTTAGTATAAGTAGAAAGAAATAGCAAGTTAATTAGAGTATAGTCCTATATTTATATAATAAAGAAGTATATAGATAGGAGAGACATATATGGCTTCATTTCTTGAGACAACGCAGCCAACAGCATTTGGTGTGTTTGATAAAGACTTGCATTTTCAAGAAGACGCAGTGGGTATTGTATTATACGTAAAACGTCGTCTTGGTGATGACATTATGTCTGTAGAATTAACAAATAGACAAATATGGACAAACTTTGAAGAAGCATGCTTAGAGTTTTCTAAAAACATCAACGCACACCAAGCTGAATCATACATGTCAAACTTGTTAGGTTTGCAAATAGGACCAAGCGAAACATTTAAAAAAAATGACTTTGATCATTACTACTTCGGCGACGATGCTTTAAAAAACGAAAGTCCTTTACTCATACAAGACACGTTTGATCCTCGCTTTAAAATAAACAACAAACAAGGCCAATATAAAACAGACGAAAACGGTAATGTTATAACTCCAAGAGAAATTGTTGAATTATTGGATGGCGAAGTAAGAGTTGCTGCTTCTCCTATTGTTTTGGCCAGAATTGGTCCACATGGAAAAGAACAACAGTTTCCAAGAGAAACATTAGAATATTTAACACGTCGTGCAGAGCCATATGCATCAGAAGCAGGTGTAGGTGGTTCTACAGATTTTGTTAGGTCATTTATAAAACTTGAAGGCGGGAAGCAAGATTACGATATATATTCAGATCTTGTAGTTCCTGGGCCAAATGGTGAAGAGCTTAAGCTTGAAGAGTTTGATGGTAGTGATGGACACTTAAGTGCTTTTAATCCAAAGTTTGCAAGTAGCTTGCCTGCAAATATATTACCATCAAAAATTAAAATCCAAGAAGTATTTCACTTTTCCCCGCAGGCTGCTTACAGGTTTTTTGATACAACATCAGCAGTCAACTACTTAAACAACCAGTTTTCATTTGAATCTTTTACACCCGAAACAGTTTTTTATGTTTTACCTGTTTTTGAAGACTTGCTTCGTGCAGGACAGTTAGATATATCAAATAGAGTAAGAAGAAGTAATTATTCGTATAGATTGCAAGGAAAAAATCTAAGAATATTTCCATCTCCATCAAAAGGAAATCCAATGAATCTTTTTGTTAAGTTTTCTTTTCCTCCAGATCCTTATAAAACGACATTACCTTACGACGACAGCTCTATTACTGGCGTTTCAAACATATCTAATGTACCTTTTTCTAACATCAAGTACGAGAGCATTAATTCTATGTGTAGAACGTGGATTAAGCAATATACTTTGGCATTGTGCAGAGAAACATTAGGTTTAGTAAGATCAAAGTTTTCTTCTGTGCCTATTCCAGGTAGTGATTTAAGCATGAACGGGAGCGAACTTTTAAGTCAAGGTCGAGAAGACAAAGTGAACTTAATTACTTCTTTAGGCGAGACATTAGATAAGCTAACTTATCAAAAACTTTTAGAGAGTGATGCAGCCCAGTCTGAAACAATGACACAGATTCTTAAAAGAATACCTATTCCTAACGGAAGAGCAATTATTATAGGATAAAGATTATGGCACGTTTATTTGTAGGGCAGCGAGAAGTAGACTTCTTTTCAGACTTGACAAAAGAGTTGATTAAAGACGTAGCAGGTCAAAAAGTATACTACTATACAATAAGAGAAGACTTGTCTAATATACATGAAGTGTACGAAGAGTCACCTCATAAGATATTTAATCCACCAGTTGAAATTGAATGCATGATTGAATGGCAACCTTCAGAAGTTAAAACAACAAACTTTGGCTCTGAACATATTAAGACAATTACTTTGTATTTGCATTATAGAGACTTGCTTGATAGAGGTATTACGTTTAACGAAGGTGACTATTTTTCTTATGGCACATACTTTTTTGAAGCAACTTCTGTTAAATACGACAAGCTTGCTTACGGACAGATAGATAGAGTTGTTTCTTTACAGGTAAATGGTAAACAAACTCGAATGGAGCAGATTGCATTTAAACCTCATGGTCCTTTAGGAGAAGAATATACAGACAAAGATGCAATACAAACAACATTTGAGCAGCAGCGAGGATTTAATGAAAGCGACAAGCGTCAATTAAGAAGTGACGGTGTCATTGATGATCCAATTACAGGTCCTAAAAAAGTTGCACCTGATGGTACAACAAAGAGCGTAAACGGAGTAGGTTCTTCGTTTTATGGAGATGATTAATGGCAACAAAGTATGACATAGATAACGCTAAAAGATATGCACCTACTGGTTACGAAGGGACAAACGAGCCTGACTATGTCATTCCCTCTTGCGGCCTTGAAGACTTAGACAAGTCTGTTTTTAATCTTTTTGACAAACAAATTCCTCTTTTTCATGAAATGCATGGCTCTGTAGAGAAGGTACCTGTTGTCTTTGCAACTGGTGAAAGGTTTGCTATATTAAGACGCAAAAAGCCACTTATAGATAAAAACGGTACACTTATTTTACCACTTATATCTATATCAAGAGGCGCAGTTGATGCAGTGCCACAAAAAGGTATTGCAAATAATCAAATGTTTCCTCATGTTGTAACTAAAAGAATTTCCAAAAAAGATTTAGAATATAGACAGCAACAAAATGTTGAAGGCTTGCGTAATGTTAAAGGTGAAGACCTTAATTTAGAGGATGGTGACTTTTCGCTTAAACCTAAAACAGTAAATAATATTATTGAAACAATAGAAATACCCCCTATTAAGTATTTTTCTGCAAGTTATGAGATTACAATCTGGTCGTCTTTTACACAGCAAATGAACAAATTCTTGGAAAGTATTTTAAATGCTTACACACTTAATCCTGGGCAACAATTTAGATTAGAAAGTGATAAAGGTTATACTTTTTCTGCTTTTATGGAAAGTTCTTTTTCTCAAGATACAAGCTATGCAGATTTTACAGATGCTGAAAGGTATATTAAATATAGTATGTCTTTAAATGCAACAGGTTATTTGATTGCACCAAACATATTAGGAGGAAAGACTGCTTTAAGATCTTTCTTGAGCGCACCTCAAATATCTTTCGATGTCTTAGATGAATATGAAAATATAGATCCACAACTTTCTGGTGCACCTGTTGATTCAAATCCTGACGCTCATATTTTTGATGATCTTGCAACTGAAGACTCTTTTGCACCTGCACAAGGTGTAGGCGTGAGAGGCGGACCAAATGCTGCTGCGCTTCGAGATGTTGATGCATCTGCAGGAGTTGCAGTAGGACTTAATTTAGAAAAGTACACAAGCGAATCAGTTGGTGCAAGAGGCTCTGATTGGAAAAAGACAAGAAAAACTTTTGTAAGAAATACCGAAGGCAAACTTATTCCTGTCATGGCAAAAGCATCAAAAGGCAAAGGTGAGACAGTTTATGATGCTCGTCTGGCTGAAGTTTTGTTTAATATTTCAAACGACAAAGAATAATTAAGAAGTATTATAATAATTAAACATAGAACAAGAAATATTAGTAGGAGAATATAATCATGGCAGAACAGACATTTAAGTCTCCAGGATTTTTCGAAAGAGAGATTGAGTTAGTTAGTCGTCCTCTTACACGAAATACAGCTACACCAGTGGGTGTAATTGGTCCTGCCCAAAAAGGACAAGCTTTCGTACCGAAAACAGTAACAAGCGTAGATGAATTTATCAGAGAATTCGGCATGCCCGACCAAGATACTTCAGCATCTCATGCTGTTGCTGAGTTTTTTGCAAATCGAGGTAAAGCAGCAACTTTCTGCCGTATTTTAGGTACTGGTAAAGGTTACGGCTCAGATCTTAAATTTGCAGGATTCAAACTAGATGGTGCAGACTTAGGGCAAAATCAAGCAAAAGGAGCAGTACAGTTTATTGTTGCAGAACACAAAGTTGATGACGCAGAACATGTTACATATGGTATTTTTAACGATAATGACTCAATCACAACAAACGCTGACGAAGACCCAAGTAATGGCTTAGTCGCTAACGACGACATAATACAGCTAGTTCGTGCAATGATTTTTATGCATAAGGATTATACGTTAAGAATCGTTTCAGGCGGTGGAACAGATCAATCTCAAGTGTCAGATGATGCTGATAAAACTTTTACTCTTTATATTCACGATGCAGTCAATAATTTGCTTGTAAAACAATATACAGTTTCTTTAGACCCAGCGTCTTCGCAATATATTTCAAAAGTTTTAAACACAGATTCTTTCAGTTTTACAAGCACAGGACACTTTCTTTATGCAGACTTTCCTGTAGAAGATCTTCTTGCATCAACTCGAGCACAAAGTGTTGCTGTAGTTAGAGGTAAAGATGACGGTAATTATTTGGATATGTATGGAGACTTTGTTTCTCGATTTGAAGCACCACGTACAACCTCGTTTATATCACAACCTTTTGGTGATAAAGAATATGACTTGTTTCACTTTGAATCTTTAGACGATGGAACATATGCAAGTGATGATTACAAGATTTCTATTGCAGATCTTCGTGCATCAACAGAGAAAAATTATAGATTTGGAACATTTACTGTTCAACTTCGTAAAATTGATGATACAGATGATGCGCCTATTATTTTAGAATCTTATGCAAGATGTTCTTTAGATCCAGATTCTCCAAATTATATCGCAAGACGAATTGGAGATCAAAAAGTTTATTTAAATCTTGATACAAATGACGAAGATGAAAAGCGTCTGCTAAGAGAAGGTACTTTCCCGAGCCAGTCAACACGTATTCGAGTCGTAATGAATAAGTCAGTGACTCGCAACGAAATCCCAGAAGATTCTCTTCCTTTTGGTTATCGTGGTATTCCTACTTTAAGAACAACACCTAACGGTAAAGACGGAGGAGAAAATCAAGTTTCTTTGCTTTCTGGTCGTGATGTTGTTTCCGGTGGTGCATCTGATGATTTAGGTTGTGCTGTATTGCCTCCTTTGCCTTTTAGATCAAAAGTAACAAGAGGCAGTATGCAAAAAGACGGTACTTACTTTCAAACTTATTTTGGACAATCTTTAGAAGAGTCTAATGGCGTTGTACAAAAAGTAACTCAAGAAAATGTTAAGTCTTATTTCTACTGGGGATTACATACACAAAAAGTAACAAATATTAACGAGCCTAATAGAGGTGGTTTAACTGATTTTAATCCGCTTATTATTAATTTAACAAAGTTCTTGACAAAGTCAGATGCACTTAAATTTAGTTCTGAAGAAGCAGACAGCTTTAACAATAACAAGTTTTCTTTATCGAAAGTTGCATTCCCTTATGCTTCGATTACTGATATACCTAACGTATTGTCAGATGCCTTTTTAGAGGCAGCGTACATTCGAAATGCTGATGTTGGTTCAAATGCATACGATTCTGTTGCACACACAATTAATATGGCAGCTGATAATATACAAGATGCATTTACAAATGAATTGCAAGGTCAAAGTCAGGCAATTCGTGCAACAATGGCTAAACTTTTAGCAGAAGATCCTGTTAAATTTAATAAGTACAGCTTGATGGCTAAGTTTACTGCTCCTTTTTATGGTGGTTTTGACGGTGTAAACATTTTAGATAGAGATGACTTCTTCTTTACAGACAAATCATCGTCTATTGATGTAGATGGTCATGCTGGCGCTAATGGATATTTAAGTGGTCTATCAGGAACAAGTGACATTAATGAGTCATTAGGTTTACCAATTCAAGGAACAAAGCTAAATAACAATGCAGTGTTATCTTATAGAGAAGCTATTCGTGTTATGACTGATGAAATGATTGTAGATCATAATGTCTTGGTTGTTCCTGGTATTAGAGATTCATTAATTACAGACTTTGCTGCACGAAGAGTTAAAGATTTTGGCAAGGCAATATTCTTGATGGATATACCTCACTACGATGCAGCAGGAAATAGAATTTTTGTTTCTTCACGTGGCGTAGCAAGTGGTATTGCTGATGTTGATATGACTAGTCAGCAATTTGATATTCGTGAACTTGATTCATCATATGTCGCAACATATTTTCCAGACGTTATGTTAAGAGATTCAGGAGATGTTGTAAGTGATGGCGCAACTCAAAATCAAAGAGTTGTAAGAACGCCTTCTTCAGTTGTAGCCCTTGGCGCACTTGCTCGAACAGACAATTTAGCAGGATCAGCACCCTGGTTTGCACCTGCAGGATTTTCTCGAGGTGCCCTTGGTAGAGTATCAAGTATTGATGTAAGATTAAACGCAGGTGATCGTGATACTCTTTACGAGGCAAGAATTAATCCGATTGCAAATTTCCCAAATAATCAGTTTGTTATCTTTGGTCAGAAGACAACACAAATTGCAAGAACAGCTTTGGACCGTGTAAACGTAAGAAGATTAATGATCAATATCAAGAGAAGAATTCAAAGAGTTGCACAAGGTCTTTTGTTTGAGCAAAATGATGCAGCAACAAGAAATAGATTTATTTCCCAGGCTTCTTCAATTCTTGCAGATGTTCGAGTAAGACAAGGTATTGAAGACTTTAGAGTTGTTATGGATGATACAAATAACTCTCAAGAAGACGTTGACAATAACAGACTGAATGGCCGAATTATTGTTGTTCCGACCAGAGCTGTTGAGTTTATTGCAATGGACTTTATTATTACAAATAGCGGCGTAGAATTCCCATAAGAAGTATAGTTATAATTAAATGAAATCAATAGGAGAAATATAATATGGCTGGACAAGGCTCAGCGAGAGTAACATTACGTGAAATCGACTTATCACAAGTTAGAAATCCGCAGCAACAACCTCAAGGCGTTCCAGCTGCTGTTGTCGGCCCCGCGAGTAAAGGTCCAGCCTTTGTGCCTCGCACTTTTGCCAACATGCAGCAGTTCGAAGAAGTCTTTGGTTCTATGCGCGAAAGAGGATATCAAGGAAACGCCAACCTCTTCGGACCAATGGCTCTTAACGAATGGATGCGATCAGCAAGTGCTGGTACATATCTCCGCGTTTTAGGCGTTGGTGACGGTCTTAAATCAAGTGGCGGTAAAACAACAGATGCAGGCTTCGTAGTTGGTGCAAAACAAGTTCAAGAACAAAGTAATGACTTGGGCAAAGTAGGTGATAACCCACACGCTACAATAGAGGATTCAAATGATGCTCTTGCTTTAGGTAGAACACAATTCCTTGGTTGCTTCATGAAAGATTCAACAGGAAGCAATTTCTTAAAAGATGCTGGCATGGAAGCAGAAGGCTCAGCAGCATCTCTTGTTATAGAATTTGGTGCCTTGCCTCAATCAGGAGATACAATCAAGCTTAACGCTGTTGATGAACAAGGTAATCTTAACGGTGACGTTACTTTTACTTTTGGTAACGGCGGAGTTGCAATCGGCGCTTCAGCTGTTGAAGCACTTGCAAATTTAAAAGCAGCAATAGAAGCAGATGGTCAATTAGGCGATAACGGTGACCATAGAATAGACGTTTCAGCTGTTGATGATGTTAATGGTTTAGCCGACGACAATCTTGCAAGAATAACTTTGACATCAGCATTCCCAGTAGCTTTAGATAGTACTAATGACTGTATTGCAAAGTTTAATTTAAATCCTGCAGGCGAAGGTAGCGATCTACTTATAAAAGTAGGTGACAAGACAGCTTCTGTTAAAGACGACACGTTTTCTTTTGCACAAGTAGGTGGAACTGCTGCTTTTGCTGATATTGTTTTAAGCGATCAACCTGCGGCTGGTGGAACTCTTTCAATAACAGCAATTACAAATGATGGTGATGGCACGTTCTCAGATCAGGATGTAGTATACACTTTTAAAGCCAATTTGGCTAATCCTGATGATGCTGCTGAACTTGCATCCGGTCAACAAGTTTCTGGTGTTTATAGAATTGCTAGCAATACAAGCGTTGAAGTCAAGATTGGTAATACTTTTGCAGATACGTCTTCAAACTTAAGAGCAGCATTTAGACGTGTTGCTTCTCAAGTTGGTGATGGTATCAGCACTTCAACTAAACATGAAGGACTTTTTGTTGTTGGCGACTTAGACACTACTTCGTTTAGGCTTACACATGTCTTAAAAGGCGAAGCAAGTAGAAGTAAAAATGACGGTGAAACAGCTCCAATTAGTGTTGATGCAACAAATCTTACTGTTAAAGGTGCTTCTGATATTAATAATACTCTTGATGATACTATTATTAACGATGACACTGATGGTTTCTTTAAGAGTGGATCTGATGGTAGTGCAACAACATTGACAATGAAGCTATCAGACAACCCAAATTCAGGTGACAACTTAGAATTGCAAATGGTAGCTGCTGACGGTAGTATTAAAAAAGATAGTTTTGAGTTTGCTACACCTAATGTTTACTTAAATGGTAATGTAATCGTAGCTTCTTCAATTGCTGCTACTGCAGAATTAGTATATACTGGCAAGCCATTAGATACAGAAACACTTACATTAACAGACGCAAATGACGATTCTCTTGTCTTTGAGATAGATGAAGCAACAGACGACGTCGCTGGCGGAATAATGAGATCACGTCTACCAGCAGCACTTGGTGACGCTCTCGCAGATTCAGGCGCAGATATTGGACAAACAATAACTTTAGAAGATACTGCAGGAACTTCAGAGACATATATTTTAACAGATACAGGAGCCGGTGGCCTTGCTACTGGTGCAGTTGTTGCATTAAATAATGATCTAGGCGATGGTAATTTAGCTGTCCAAGGGCAAGTAGGACATATTGCTGTAGGTGTTGATTTGACTAATGGCATATCAAAGCTTGTGCTAATAAGAGCATTGGCAGACGCAATTGCTTCTGCTGAGGGTCATGGTAATACTATTACAATAGAAGAAACAGACGTTGATGGTCAAGGTGGTAATGATAGTATTACCATATTCCAAAGCGTTGGTGATGCTGCTGGTAATACTGCAGTTACAACAGATATTGCGCCTATTGTTGCAATAAACAATACGAGCCTTACTCGAGGTATTGATCGAATTGCTGTAGGCATAAAGAGTGCAGCAGACGCAAATGCTGCAGCTGGTAGTCTTGTAAGCGCTATAAACAACTCAGCTTTAAGAATAACTGCAACAAGAGTAGGAAATGCATCTCCTGTTACATTAACGCAAGATGACGTAGGAACATTAGGCAATGACAAAGATATTGCTGAAACTTTGACAAACTATACAGCAGATGAAACATTTGCGGGTGGTGTAGATGTTATTGCAATAGAGCTAGGAGTTGACAAGCAAGAGACTTTGTATAATATGCGTCGTGCTTTAAGCGCAAACACAACAGCTTTTTCTCAAACTTTGTTATCATCAGCAGTTTCAGATTCAGCTGACAGTATTACGATTTCTATGTTGCAAGAGAAAGGTTCACTTAAATCTGCTTTAACAAATGTAATTAATGTATCTGATGCAGCATTATTTTCAAATCCAGCTGGAGAAATTAAGCTTGGCAACTTTGGCGAAAAGCAAGAAAACTTTAGTGGCGGCGGTGGCGCTGCAACACCAGTAATTCGTGGCGTATTGATGACTCCTCAAGGTGTAAAGGCTGCAATGGACGTTGCTGCTGGACTTGATGATCTCGTAAATTCAGTTGAAGGTAGTGCTCACATAAGATCAGTTGCACATGGTAAAACTTTTGGTGTTACAGCAGGAACGAACTTAACAGGTTATACGATTGGTGAAGTTTCTGAAACGCAAGGTTTCAAGATTATTTTAAATGGTTATTCAAACACCCAGAACCCTGCGGTTTTAAATTGTTCGTTTAATCCTGATTCACCATCATATTTTGCAAAAGTGTTAAACACAGATTCAACAAAGATTGAAGAGTTAGGTCATTATTTATACGCATGGTGGGATGTAAAACCTGCTGTTGCAAGTCCATCCAATGTAGGTTTAAGACATTCAGGTGGACAATTAAGTGCTGAATATGAAAGAATGATTGGTTTCTTAACTGAAGGTGCTTCTGGAAGAGACGGATCTCTTGATGGTAGCAAGCCAAATTATGAAAACTTTGAATCAAAATTCCGAACATCATGTACTCCTTGGATTGTTTCTCAGTTCTACGGTTCTGAAGGTGATCAAGCAGTAAGACCAGCTACAGCAAAAAGTGGTGATTCTTTAAGATTATTTAAACTTCATTCATTGGACGATGGATCTGCAAGTAATAATAAGTTTAGATTGTTAATTTCTAATTTAAGATATGTATCAGACACTGAATATGGTTCGTTTGATATGGCACTTGAGAGTTGGGATTCTGACCCAATTAAGGGCACTCCGCTTGCTGCTTGGAAAAATGCTTCATTAGATCCAATGAGCAATAACTTTGTTGGTCGTTTAGTTGGTGACAAGCATATTTATTTTGACTTTGAAAAAGATGCAGATAAGCAACGGTTAAGAGAAGAAGGTCAATATGCACAAAAAAATCCTTACGTTAGAATTGAACTTTCAGATGGCTTAAAGAAAGGAAATATTCCGGTTGATGCTTTACCAACAGGTTTCCAAGGTCACTCTATTCTTTTCACAAATACATCAGGTAACTTTATTGAGCCTACCGACTTAGTAGAAAGCAAAAGAATATTTACAGATGCTGCCGATAACGTATCTTCAGTATTGTCTACAATGCAGGTTCTTCCAATGGACTATGTTATTTCTATTAATAGACAGCCTATTCAAGATATATTTGAAGCTGATGATGACTTAGCTTGGGGTGTTAAGTTTGGTTTAAGAGAATCTCAAGTTGATTTTATAAGTGATTCAAATAGAGGACATAAAGAAAATCAAGAGCAAGTATTTAATAAATCAATGTTATCTTGGGCCAAGTTCTTCCCGGACTTTGGTTCAAATCCAGCAATGTTGACTGACGGTGATGATACTGACTTGGCACAGAATTCTTTCTTCTCTCTTGAAAAGATTGAAATACCATCAAGTTCTTTGACTTCTGACAAAATTACTTCATGGGATGGATCAATGTATCGTAGAAATGCAGGTGCTGCACCATCAAATGGAAGTAGATTTGTTAATATTTCGAAAGATGCAAATGTAAAGAACTTAAGATATCTTAAATTCCGTTGTATGTTCCAAGGTGGATTTGATGGCGTTAATATCTTTGACGAGCAAAAAGCAGAATTTAGTGGAACAGCAACATTGCGTGAAGGTTTTGATGAGACTGATAGCAAGAAGTTTACTGGACCGACAATTATGTCTTATCGTCGCGCAGTTGACGTTCTTTCTGACAAGTCTGCAGCAGAATTCCAACTTCTTGTTTTGCCTGGTCAAAGAGCTTCTGCAATAACTGATTACGCAATTTCTGCTTGTGAAGATCGATTTGATGCATTGTACTTAATGGACATTGTTGAAAAGAATGATAGTGATATTGCAATTGAAGATGCACAAGAAAAAGCAAACGTAAGAAATACAATTCGTGAGTTTAGTCAAAGATTGCTTGATACATCATTTGCAGCTGCTTACTTCCCAGACGTTTTGATGAGAAGACCTTCTGATAATGCACCAACATTGGTACCACCTTCAGTAGGTATGCTTGGTGCATTAAGTCGTAATGATTCAATTGCTGATCCATGGTTTGCACCTGCTGGTTTAAATCGAGGTCGTCTAAATGCTATTGATTCAAAGGTCCAAATGACTCGCGATTTACTTGATGAATTATACGATGCAGACATTAATCCAATTTACGTTCCAGCAGGACGTAGTGGTGAGGTTTATGCCTTTGGTCAGAAGACATTATTACAAGATCAATCAGCACTTGATAGAATCAATGTGAGACGTCTTCTTATCGATATACGTCGTAAGGTTCGCAAAGTTGGTGAGCAATTACTCTTTGAGCCAAATAGAGCATCTACTCTTTCAAGATTTTCTGGACTTGTAGAGCCAATTATGGCAAACGTTCAAGCTCGTCGCGGCGTTGCTCGTTATAAGGTGCAAATTGATGCTTCAACAACAACTCAAGCAGATGTTGAAAACAATACAATAAGAGGAAAGATTTATTTACAACCTCTTAAGTCTGTAGAGTTTATTTCTCTTGATTTTGTTGTAGCAAACAATATTGAATAGATAAAGTGATAGATATATATAATTAAAGAAAGAATTTAGGAGTTATTAAACATGGCTGAGACACTATCCGTTACAGAAATGATACCCAATAAGTTTGAACCAAAGAGAAAGAATCGATGGGTCTTTGCTATTGAAGGTATCGACGCGTTTCTTATGAAGACTGCGAACCGTCCTTCGTATTCAACAAACGAAACAACAATCCCTTTTATAAATAGTACCCGCTACCTTGCTGGTAAGACAACTTTTGATACAATGTCTGTGACACTTCATGACCCAATTGCACCTTCAGGCGCACAACAGGTTATGGAATGGATCAGAACTCACTTCGAGTCAGTATCAGGTCGCGCTGGTTACGCTGACTTTTATAAGAGAGACTGCCAACTCAAGATGCTTGATCCAGTTGGCACAGTTGTAGAACTTTGGGACATCAAAGGAGCTTTCTTGACAACAGCTTCCTTTGGTGACTTAAGTTATGACGGCGACGATCCACAAGAGATTTCTCTTACTCTTCGCTTTGACAACTGTGTACTACAATACTAATTAAAAATATAGCAACACAGCTTGCCATCTTCTAAAGAACCAAAAAAAGAGTATCTCTTGGTGCTCTTTTTTTGTATCTGTTAAACTATTTTTCTTTTAAAATATAATTTATCAATAATTAAATTAAAATAAAACAGAAACAACTAGGTAAACAATGGCTGAAAATGACTTTGCTGAAATTGAATTAGGTAATATTCCTCGACCAAACTTGCAAGAGCAATATGCTGGATTATTAAGTACAACATTAGGTGTAGTAGGTCCTGCATTTAAAGGACAAGCATTTGTTCCTACTGTTATAACAAACGAAGACGGAGCAGACAATACTTTAATTAATAAGCTTGGAACAAACAGACAAAACCTGAATCAACACCTGTATGATGAATTTCTAAACTATAAAAATAGTCAAGGCTACCTCGCAGCTAACGCATGGCTTTCAAATGGTGGTGAATATCTTTATTACACAAGAGTTCTTGGGATTGGCAGTGGCATTAAAAATGATCTAACAGGGAAAATGAAAGGCTCAGGCTTTCGTGTTGATCAAAATGTCAGTCATGGTACTCTTGACAATACAAGATCTGCATATAGATTTTCTAATAATGACGTAGCAAAAGGTTCAACTGGGTTTGTTCTTCGAAAAATATCTCAAGCAAACTATACAGAAGTTAATAGAAACGCGGAAGATGAATTTTCCAAACAAGGAGAATTGGAATACTATAAAGAGTTAGGTCTTGAAAATAATGATTATTATTTTATTACAAATGTTTTTGTTTTTAATCAAGGCGTTTTACCAACTTTTGATAATTCATTTAATAATACATACACTTTAGGTGATATAGAAGGAAACGAATCAGGAGGCATATCAAAGAATAATATTGTTGTAAAAAAAGCAAAATTTGTTATAACAAACATAAAACTTAATGGGTACAATCCTCTTTTTGTAGAAAAAATGCATGAAAACACCTTTTCAAAGTTTCGAAATGGCTTTACACTTGGTAACAATACGTATGAAAATTACAAAGAAAACTCAGCATTTTCAGACTCAAGAAAATCTTCAAATACTTTTGTGTCTAAGTTTTTTGAAAAAGGCTTTTTAAATTATGCTTCTTTTCCTCTTTTTAAGTTAAAAACCCAAGCGAGTTCTATATCAGATACAAAAATATTAATAAGTAAGTCGCTGTCCGACAATGAAAAACTAACTAAGACTGACTATAATTCTTGGGAAAGTGAATACACAACAGCAAAAACACCTTGGGTTACATCACAACCTTTAGACAGATCAGGTTTTACAGAAAGCATAGCTGGCGTTGCATATGATAATAGAATCAATATTCATAAAAAAGTTTCAAATTTATTTAAATTCTTTTCTTTGGATGATGGTGAAATAGGAAACAGATTTAGAATAAAAATAAACATTAAGAAAAAAGGCAATGAAAACATTTCTGATATTAGGTTTGTAAATAAAATATACAACAATAAAATTTTAGAAAACTACAGTTTTTATAGCAATTCTGCAAATGCTCAAAGCTTAATTAATGAATTAGATAATTTTTACGCTACTTTCGATGTACATGTTTTTGAATATGATCCAAGGCTACATAAGTTTATAGACTTAGAAGATGAAACTACAAGTGCCATAACGTCAGTACAGTCGTTTAACGATTTAAATCTAAACCCATTAAGTTCAAACTATATAGGAAAAGTAATTGGAACAAAACATAGATACTATGATTTTGAAGCAGACTGTGTAGTTGAAAAAGGAAAGTATGAAAATACAAACAAATACATAAGAGTAGAAATCTCAGATTTTATAGAAAAAATAGAATCAGCAAAACAACATATGCTTTTACCTTCTGGATTTAGATCTTATCCTCACATCGAATTAAACAAAGAATCTTTTGATCACTATCTCGATCAGCAAGGTAATGATGAATTTGAAAATTTTGATTTTAATGATATGTTTGACAATAACGAAATTAAACATTTACCTCCAATGTACAATCTTTGCTATTTAGAAGACTATACATTGCCTGAAACTTTTAGTATTAAAAATAGCTGGGGCCCTTTATTCTTTAATATTAAAATGAAAAATCAAAATAATAATCTATTAAATATACATGATATAGACAGATATAGTGGCAGTAGTAGTGTAGAAGACGCAAAATTATTATCACCTCACTTATATTATACAAAATATTTCCTTTCAGACTGCAAGTCAGAATATCAAAATGTGTGGAAAGAAGAAGATAACTATTTAAATTCATTTTTTCATTTGGAAAAAATATGTACGACTTTTCATATTAATACTAATACTCGTCAAACAACAAGCGCAAGCGCAATTAGTGAAAAAAGAAATATAAATTATAAACATTCAGGTAAAAATCTTAAAACTTTCATCGAAAATTCCGCGGCTTTTTATATTAATTTAGATGACACAGAATCAGACACAAGTATTTGGAAAGATGATAGAACACTTAACGATTTATTTGTAGATAGATTAAGTTTTGACATGTTTACTTATGGAGGATTTGATGGTGTTGATATAAGAGACAACGATAAAAGAAGTTTTACAAATACAGCAATTGCAAGAGAGGTGTTAGGAGAAGACGAAAAATCACCTGCAGAAGGTGCCACTTACAATTCGTATAAGAAAGCTATAAAAATAGCATATGATGATGCGTATTCTGATATTGATTTTTTTGTTGTACCTGATGCTTTTAATACACAAATTACAGAGCAATGTACTAAATTAAGTGATGATAGCAAAAAAACATTGTTTATAGGTGATGCAAAAGGTGCACTTGATAATATTAGAACACTTTTGTTTTATGACAATAACGAAGTTGGAGCAAATCGCGAAATTGTTAATTTTTATGAACAGTTAGGTTTGAATGCAAATTATTACGACATATCAAGTAAGATATCAAGTAGCTATTCAAGAAATGATAGCAATTTAATAATAAATGGAATTGATGCTACAGGAGATGCAAAAACTCCTGTTTTTAAGTCAAACGATGAAGATGTTATAAGTTATGAAAATATTGCAAAAAGTCTGAATAGACAAATAGCAGATCAATGGTCGACACAAAGTATACAAAGTAAATATTCTTTTATCGTACATGGAAATTTAGATTGTACGACAAACACAGATTCTTTTTACATGTCACCTGTAGTATATACTCTGGCACAATTTATAAAAAATTCAAATAGTATTACTGAATCAGGTAATATAAGTCTTTCAGGCTTAGACAGTATTAACTTAAACTTAATCGAAGGCATAGAGCTGACAAAGGGAACAACAGAAAATAAACAAGATTTTAAGTATTTAGAAAGACTTTCTTTAGATTACAAATTAAATCTTTTGGTCAAAAAAACTGCAAGTTCTTTATTTCCGACTTTAAACTCGCAGCTTCTTTCACATGAAGTTAATAAGTCTATATTTACAAGGCAGGATATTTTAAGAAGTATTTTGGTTATTAAAAAAAGAATTAAGTATGATTTATTTTTAAATCAGCGTTTAGTTGAAGGAGGATTTTTGTTTGCTCAGAATAGTAACTCTAAAAACTTAAATCAGTTATTAAAAATCCAGCTCGATACTCTGTTAAGCCAGTTTGTAAGTGAAGGTTTAATAGCTGATTTTAGAGTTGTTACTAAAAACTTAAGTGACCCTGAAGCTATTATTGATATGCAAAGCTATATTTTAAGAGGAACAGTATTATTAAAGTTTAACACAGGATTTAATAATTCTATAATAAATTTAGGCTTAGATAGTATATTAAGTGATCTAAGTCTATTAAATAATGAAAGTACAGATGCGGTTTTAATACCGACAGTATAACAGGAGAATAAATGAGCAATTCGCTAGATACACCAATTAATCCGCAGACTATCAAAAAAGATGGTCCTATTCAAGTTTCAAATGTTATGAAAGACGATTTTGGATTTGATATTCCACAAGAGAGTGTTCCTCTGCCATCACGAGGAATTATTTATAGCGTTGACGGACCTTTGCATAATCAAGAAACAATTGATATTAAGCCAATGACAGCAAGAGAAGAAGATATTTTAACAAGTAGAGCTTATATTAAAAGCGGAACTGTTTTAACAAAACTTTTACAATCTTGTATCACAAACAAGTCAATAAATCCAGATCATCTAATCAGTGGAGATAGAAATGCGCTTTTAGTTTCTTTAAGGATTACAGGTTATGGCGCTGATTATGATGTTGAAGTAGACTGTCCTGAGTGTGGTTCAAGAAGCAAGCAAACATTTGATTTATCAAAACTTGAAATTAAAAGGCTTGAAATTGAACCAGTTACAATTGGAGAAAATTTATTTGAAGTCATGTTGCCTGTAACAAAAAAGTCAGTTAAAGTTAAGTTTTTAACTGGTTCTGATGAAAGAGACATGATGATAACTAGCGAAAGAAGAAAAAAGAGTGGTATGAAGGTAGAAACAACAATTACTGATCGGTTGATGAGGTCAATTGTTGCAGTAGATAGTATTGCAGATAAAAACAAAATTGGATTTTTTGTTAAAAACATGCCTGCTCGAGACTCTTTAGCACTTCGAAGATTTTTAGACCAGAACGAGCCAGGAATTGTCATGAAGTCTTGGATGAATTGTTCAAGCTGTCACGAGCAAAGCGAGGTAGGTCTTCCTATGGGTGCCTCGTTTTTTTGGCCTGACACCTAACAACAAAGACTTATACTTGGACCAGATATTTGCGCTTATATATCATCTTGGCTTTACCTATAGCGATGCATATAATTGCCCAGTTTGGCAAAGATTCTGGTTTTTAAATAGATTAAAACACTATTTAAAAGAGTCAAAACAGAATAATTCTCCTACCCCAGAAGGGGCTAAAAGATCAAATAGCGGAATTAGAGGAATTAGTAAGTCTTTTACATAGATAATTATTAAAAAGCTTTGAGGATCGCTATGATAAACAAAAGAGAAAAATTTATACATAACATTGCAGCAAAATACATTTCAGGTAAAAGTCTTGACATCGAATTGTCAGGAAACAAGCATGAAATAGAATGTTTTGCAAGTCTTTTAGAAGTTTCAAAAAAACTTTATGATATTTTAAATGATAATAAATCGTCACTAACTGAGGCGAACGATTTACTAAGGCAAAAAAAAGAAGCAACTAAGCATTTTGAGAGTCTAACAGGAATTACCTGGAGATTGTAATGGACTCCTTAACACAGTCGCTAAATTTGCAGGTTGATATTACTGCAAGCCTATACGAAACTCTTAGCGATATGGCTGGAGGTTTGCGTGAATTTAATTCAAAAATGGCTAAAAAAACAGATGCTGCTACACAATTAGCAAATTCATTGCAAACACTTAAGCTTAATTTTGATTCTAATTCTACTATTCTTAAGTCACAAAGTATTGCAGGACGAGACCAATCAAGAGCATTAGTTGATGTAAGCAAAAAAATAATACAAAATAATAACCAGAATATAAAACTTATAAATGAAAGTATAAATTCAGTAAATATAAAGTCAGACGTTGCAAGCCTTAGACAAATTAGTAATAATTTAAAAATTGCTGTTGAAGACAACAGTATAAATTTTATAGACAGCAGCGAAATATTAGAAATAGTTGCTAATATCGATCAAAACGCTTTAAAATCAGCAGCTGAACATTTATTAGAGGTTAGTAATACAAAAACAATCCCACAAAAACTAGCTGATCCTAATCAAGTTGACTCACTAAACAGCGCAACGCAAAACATTTCAGACAACGCAAAAGATTTAAACGATTCAACAATTGATTTAGACTTACTTTTAAATGACACAGAAGACAATATTTCCAGTTTAAAAGAAGCAACTGATAATATGCTTTTAATTGCTGAAGAAAGTGAAAGAAATTCTTTTATAACAAGTGCTCTTACAAAAGCAGTAACTCTCCTATCAGAAATAACAGACACAATTATGACTGGTGGTTTATCACTTCTTAAGTCACTCCCTTCATTAGCTTTTTCAATTTTAAAATATTTAGCAACTCTTAGCTTGAATATGACTACAATGATGGGTAAAGCAGTCGCACTTACAATGTCTTTACCTTTTACACTCGCTCAGGTTGCTGCAAAGTGGGGAAATAAAATTAGATCTGATTTAGCTACAATTCGAGAAGGAGGAGAAGAAGCAAAAGAATCTTTTGATTTAAGTTCTCGAATCGGTCAAGGTGCAGAAATATTAACAAAAAAAGCGCAAGGAATGCTTAAACTATTTCAAAATCCAGAAAGCAAAATGGTTAAACTTTTTGGAATGGGTACAGCTGGTATAAATACATTTCAAAAAGAAATATTTACTGCAACTGATGCTATGGGTCACTTTGCTGAGTATTTTGGTCGACCTATTATGGAAAATATTAAATTAGGCGTTGCATTTATACAAGCCCAAAAGGCATTAGGTGTTAGTACACAAGACATAGGATATTATGCGCTCCAAGCATATCTTTCAGGCAAAGATCCTACAACTACATTACTTGAAGTTAAAGATGCAATTAAAAGTGCTTCTGACAGGTCCGGTTTTGATTTTAAAGCTTTGGCATTGCAATTTCATAAATTAAGAACCAACATTGTTGAATTTGGTCACTTAACAAATTATGAAATTGCAAATTTAACTGCAAAGCTCCGCGGCATGAAAGTCAAAACAGAAGATGCTGTTAACGTATTTAAAAAATTTAGCACTTTCGAAGAAGCAGCAAAGTCATCAGCTCAACTATATCAATCATTTAAAATGAATATTGATGCATTAGATTTGTTAACTGCAAAAGATCCAGGAGAAATGTTGCAACAATTTAGAGATGCAATGTTTGAAACAGGAAAAGCATTTAAAGACCTAAACAGACATGAAAAATCTTTAATGTCATCTATAACAGGAATTTCAGCAGAGTCGCTCAAGTCTTTAATGAATTATATGGACTTAGGATATACGCAAGACGAAGCTATGCAAAAAATGGAGAAAGAAGATCCAGCAAAAGAGCAGCTAAAGTTAATAAAAGGTTTAACTTCAGCTGTTAAACAATACCAGAAAATATTACAGTTTGAAAGTCCTTTTCAAGCTTTCTATGAAGGTTTAATTAATAATGCTATGGGTCACAAAGAACTGGATCAAACTTTAATAGATTTTAGCAAAGTTTACCAGTCATTGTGGAAGTTAGGTTTTTCTTTAGATCTTGAGGTAATTTCCGGTCTTTTAGGGCCAGTAAATTCTATACTTGGTAGAATTAGAGACTTATTAACAAACCGGAATTTTTTTAGTCTTCTAAGAAACGGATTAAACGCAGTTTCTGACTTTATGAAAGGCGTGTCATACGACTTAAAGGAAGAAGGTTTAAATAAAGATCTTGCTGCGTTTGAAGAAATGATAAAAGGATTTGATTATGCAGCAAAAAGAAGAACAGATTCGAATTCGTTACTCTTAGGAATGAGTACAGACTTAATAACATCATTCAAAACATCAGTTGGAAATATAAACAATTTAGACTTAAACGTTCAAAAGCTTCTTTTAGATGCAAAGATAATTTATAAAGACAAAAAAACTAAACTTTTTAAGTATACAAAAAACTTTACTCTTCAAGGTGTGATTGATGCTTTAAGCTTAGGCGCTGATGTATTTTCGTCAAATCCTAAACTTTTAGCTAAAATTCAAAATATTTTTGATAAATTAAATATTACTTATGACAAAAAAGTAAAAAATGTATTTAACAGTGATGAAATTAAAGATGCAAAAGTAAAAGGTGGATCATTTACAACATCAGAAGGTAGAACAGAAAATCTTTATACACATTTAGAAAACTTATTTACAAAAGGCTCTCCTCATTTTAATGCAACTTTAGATGTAGGTAGAGATCTTATGCATGCAATAGTTACAAGTTTATTTAAAGGTGCAACTATGTTTTTTAAGCTTGCAAGTGGACAAATTGATATGACAGTCAAGTCGCTTGGCCTTGTAGTTACAGATGAAATGAAGGCAGTTGCTGCTAAAAAAGGCATTCCAGTAAAACAACTAACTATTTTAGATGTAATTGGTTTAAATAAAAAAGAGCTTTCAACAGTAACTAATAATTTAAGTAAGGAAGTAATAGACTTTACAGCAAGTCTACCTTCTCTTGTAACTATGGTTGGTGGTTTACTTGCTGATATGATGGGTGTATTTGGAAAAATTGCTGGTGGTATTGCAGATGGTATTGCAGAAATTATCCTGGATTATTATGATGGAATAGATCGAGATCCTAAACTTGACTTTTTTGATAAAATAATGATGAAAAATATAATAAGATCGTTTTTTAGTAATGAAAAAATGGTTAAAGCTAAAAAAAGCTCAGCCTCAAAAGTAATTCAAAGCCAAGGAATGCTGCAAGGCATAAATACATTTGAGTCTCAATACTTGAGTAAAGGAATGTTAGACCCGTCTAATGATAAAGCTTCAAGTAAAGAAAAAGTTAATCAATTTAATGAGTTTATATCAAGGTCAGCGTTAGGATTACAAAATGAATTTGACAATATTATAAATAGTAATTTAAAAAACAAAAAGAGCCCTTTAACTTCTTTTCTAAAAGCTGTTCAAACCAATCTTAGAAGTAGTAATGCATTAAATCCTGGTGACATTTTAAACTCAAAAAATATAATGGGTAGAGTTTCTCATATAAAAAAGATTTTAGAAGCAATAGGGCATTACAATTATCTCAAAACACAAGATATTGACGAGTCAAAATTTATTAGTTATTCAAATGATCCAAATTATCAAAATTTTATAAAATTTTATAGAAAAACTTTAAATAAAAAAGTAAATAACTATGCAAAAAACTTATCTGTTTTGTTTGACAAGTATGACAATGACGATGAGAAATTTCGTCGTGATCACGCAGTAGATAAGTTTGACTTTAAAAGTAGACCTATAGGTGGTTTAAAAGATGCAGAATTAGAAAAAAATTATATAAATAATAATATAAAATTTTTAGAAACTCAAAATAAAAAGAAATTATCACCTGAGAATTTTATACAACAATACAATAAGAAAAATAGAAGTAAATCTATAAGCTTAACAAAAGACTTTGAGCTCTTAAATGGAAAAGATACATACGTTGTTGTAGGAAATAAAAAAGTATATAAATTACATCCAGACGATTCTTTATTTGCTACAAAAGAAAAAGGTTATTGGAATAAAATGTTGATTAGATTTGCAAATGTTTACGAAGATGTAATTGCAAAAATTTCTTCTAAATCAAATAAATCTTTTAATGACTTAAAAATAAAAAGTAGCATTTTAAAAGAAAATATAAATAGTTTGACTTTAAACATACAAAAATATTCTAAAGAAATATTAAATAGTGCAAGTGATAAATTAAACAATCACGTGGATATTTTTAGTACAAATTTAAAAAGCATACTTAAAAGTTATAGTGAAATAAACAATAGTCTTGAAAAACAAAACAAAGAAATTATAGTTGCTAATAATAATTTTAAAAATGTAAGTATTGTTAAAAGTAAAATTGAAAATGTTCTTAAAGAAGCAACAGACAATTTAAATATTGAAGAAAATGCATCTGAAGATGATATAAATGATCTGTATGATTTATGTAAAGACATAATTATGATTGCTGTAAACAAAAAGATAAATATAAACACTCAGGTCGTTGTAGGCTAAAATTTTGAAAGTGATAATTTAAATGGCAATTGATGATCAAAACAACCCAAGTGATACTGGACAAAGTAAAGAAAATAAACCAGTAGTTTCTCAAGAAGACATAAAAGCAGTTGCTCAAATTAAAAAAAATCTTAGAGAATCCAGTTCAGCATTGAACAGTATTAGTGAGGCAATTGCTGCACAGACAGACTGGGCCTTACAACTAAATAGATCTTTTGAAAATTATCAAAATGAAATGATTAAAAATTCTAACAACATCGTTTCAAATACTCAAGATATGTTAGAAGTACTTAGTGAAACTTCAGAAAATATTAGTCAAAGTTATAACCCTCATTTATTTGGAAGCTTTCAGAAAGCAAACACTTCAACTGTTAGAGGTATTAAAGCTCAAGCACAAATATTTCAAGAAATGTCGGACGTATCAACAACAGTTATTTCTGAAATACAGACAGCGCATAAAAACATAAACAGTACTGCCATTAAGTCAGCAACAAACAGTGTTAATAGTATACAGGTTGCTAAAGAAATAGTTGAAAGTTTAGGACAAACATCTGAAGGTGTGCAAACAGTTAATGAAACAGTTGTCAGAGATCAACTTGATATCTTAGCGACACAAAAAGGCATAAACGAAGTAATTATACAGCAGACAAAAGATATAAACACAGTAAATACGCAATCTGAAAAAATTACTGGAGATCTTCTTGAAGGGTTGTCAAATACTACTGAGGGCTTAACAGCAGTTACTCATGGCGTAAGTGATATTGTTGATAACGTCCAATATCATGACGATATTATGGATGACTTTCTTTTAAATATTTACGAAGCTAACGAAGGATTGCAGGATTTGTCTACGACGACTGAAGAGCTTAATGACGCTGTTTCTTCGTTTGGCGGCGGCGCAATGAATATTTTAAAAACAGCCGGGTCAGCTCTTACTAGCGTATTTAAACTTGTCAGTGGCGTTGTTTTAAATACGTTAACTTTGGTCTCAACATTTGTAAAACTTGTTGCAACACTTCCTTTTACAGTAATGAAAGTTGCTGCTAAAATTGGTAATAAACTCAGACAGGATATAGTTGAAGTTATAGGCATGGCTTCAGAAGAGCTTAAAGAAAAGTTTGACATGAACTCTACAATTGGTGAAGGCATTATGGCTATGACTAATAGAGGTAAAGGAATGTTAAAAGCTTTTCAAAATCCTTCCTCATATTTAGTAAAACTTTTTGGAATGGGTGCAGCAGGCATTGCAAACATGATTAAAGAGTTGGGAACTCAAGTCGAAAGTATGGGACACTTCTCAGAATTGTTTGGAAAAAGCTTAGGAAAAAATGGTAAACTCTTTGAAGAATATATTACAATGGTAAGAGGTTTAGGCTTAACAGCTGAGGATGTAGGTTATCTTGCAATGGATGCAGGAAACCAATTAATGCATGTCAATGTAAGAATGAGAAATCTAACAGCAACAATAACAAATGTTTCAGAAGAATATGGCTTAGATAGAAAACGTCTTTCTAAAAACTTTATGATGATGCGAAAAAATATCATTCAATTTGGACATTTAACCGATGAGGAGTTGGCAAGAACTACAGCTAATATGACTCAATTAAAAGTTAAAATGGAAGACGCTACTGCGGTTTTTGATAAGTTTAGCACTTTTGAAGATGCAGCAAACTCTGTTGCAATGCTTTCACAAACTTTTGGTATGAATTTAAATGCGATGGATATGATTCAAGCAAAAAATCCAGAAGATATTATTGAAATGTTTAGAAACTCAATGTTTGAAACTGGCAGAGCATTTCAAGATTTAAATCGATTTGAAAAAGACTTGATGTCACAGCACACAGGAATGTCAGCAGAAAGCCTGTCGGCACTTATGAATTACAGGGACATGGGACTGACTTACGAAGAAGCAAGAAAAAAAATGGAGTCACAAAGACCAGAAGCTAAGCAAATGGCTGCCATTAAAGATTTAAACTCTGCTATTAAACAATTTCAAAAGGTTCTGACTTTTGACAGCCCTTTTCAAGCTTTCATGGAAGGTATAATTAACAATACAACACTCACTGGTGATCTTAAAAACGTATTAGTTTCTGTAAGTGAAGGGTACCAAGGTATTTATGATTTTGCGTCAAGCTTAAAAACTACAGAGTGGTATGAAATTGCTAGACCACTTAAAATGATTATTGATATAATGTCAAGTATTCTAAAAAGTGAAGAGTTTAGAAAAGGTTTACAAACTGGTTTAGAAGTTGCATCAACGTTTGTATCAACTGTTTTTGGCGTGTCTACAGGAGAAAGAGCTTTATCAGCTCTTGAAATAAAAATAAAATCTGCAACTTCTAAGGGCGGAGTTCTTGATGCAAGAAGCAAAGACCCGGTTGTTGTAAAAAATAGAGCATTATTTCTTGACGCATTTCAAGGTTTAGGTAATAGTGTAATTTCTCCTTTTATTGCAAAAGCTGGATTTACTTCAACAGAATTCTCAAACGTCAAAACTGATAAGGACATGTTTAGTTTACTAAGTAAATTGCAAAATGCTGTCGATGCAGATTCTAGCTTAAAGCCTGCTTTAAATGATTTAATGTTTAAAATAAGTGAAAGAGCAAAGCTTATTCCAGAACAACTTAAACAAACGTTTGGTCAAAAGATAAAAGGAAAAGAAAAAGCTGTTGATTTTAAAGCATATGAGAGTTATGTTGAAGAACTAGACGATATGATGATGACAATGATCAGGTCAAACGATAAAAACACAGCTAAGTTTGGCAATTTAATTGCAAGAATAACAAGAGCATTAATTGTTGGTGGCGCAATTGCTGCTACTGCTTTGTTAAGAATGGCAAACAAGATGATCAAAAAAGGAAAAGCTGAATATGATAAAATGCCTGATGATTATAACATGATTGAAGGCTTTTTAAAGATGAAAAAGGGTGAACTTGGAAATCTTACTTCTGACTTGACTAAAGCTTTTTCTGAGTTTATGTCCAATTCAACAGCAATGTTTTCTTTGACAAAGTGGTTTTTAGGAGGATTTTTAGAAATATTTGGTACTATTTCCGGAACATTTTTAATGACCTTTAAAGATAAAATGGCAGAATATTTTCCGACAATTTTTGGCAACAATGGCGCAAAACCAAAGCTTAATGCACGAGCACTTGGCGACTCTGCAATAAAGGCAAACAAAGGAAATCTTGATGCAAGTAGTACTTTAGCTTCAGCTAAGGCACAAAATGCTGTAACGGGTAAAACTGGAATTCAAATTGGTGCTGATCTTGTTACAGGAATGAGACAGCAATCTGGATCAATTAAAGACACAAGTCAAAGATCTACAATGTTAAGCTTTAGTCAAAACTTGTCTGAAAGTTTTGGACAAGCGTATGTTCCTGAAAAACATACAGATATTGCTCCAAAGATGGAAAAATTATTAGGTACTGTTAAGGATGGGCAATTTACAGGTAACATTAAAAAAATCGAGCTTTTAAATAAACTTTATAAAGAAGGTACGCTTAATCAAGAAAGCTTACTTGGAATATTGTTTGGAAATAGTGATACAAGGTCTGATGCTACATTTTCAATTGGCAAAAACATGAATGAGGAAGATATGTCTGAGATCATGGCTAGCGTTGACAAAGCTTCACCATTAGGCGCAGGTCCTCAATTTACTCCGACTACTCCGACTACTCCGACTATTTTAGACTTGGACGAATATTTTAATAATGGTGCGATTTTAAATGATATTGAAGTACCTTTTGTTGAAAAAAATAGTTTTAATAGCATGTTAAGTCAAGCTGGATTAGATATACCTAAATTACTTGCAGCGCAAAGAGGAAAAAGTCCAGACGAATTAACACCTAAGCAAGTAGGTTCGATTGTTGATACATTAAGATCACATCCTAAATTTATTAATATGCAAGAAGAGCTAAAACAAACACCTTTAAGACTTCGAAATCAAAAAGTTCAAAATGAATTAAAAGGACTTATAGTTTCAACTATTAAAGATATGAGAAATCAAGCTTTTCCAGACCAAAACAATGCAGTACTTTCAGCGAATGCTCCGGCTATGACAAGCGCACAACCAACAAAAGATTTTATGTTAACAGCGATTGCTGGAATGACAAAGATTCCTGACGTTATAAAGAAAGCAACTGCTGGAATAAAAAGACCTTCTTTGAAAAGCTTTTCTGGAAATATTGCGGATAAAAGTATTGTTGCTTTTAATGAAATAAATAGATCTGTTAATGATTTATCTTCCAATATGATGTATAAGGTACCTTCTGAAGATTTGTTTAAACAGACAGCAATCAGTGAATCTTCTGTTATATTAGAGAAGTATGACAAAGAATCAGTAGGCGTCGTAGAATTTAGTGGTAATGTTAATATGAGTGATTTGTATAATACAGCTAAAATAGTAAAAGACAATAGTAAAAATAAGATTAGCAAAAAGAAAGTTGAAGAAATGAAGTTAGCTTTGACTGAACATAAAAAAGGTTATGAGGATAAAGAGCATAGTATTGATTCAAAACTTGTCTTAAACAAGGAAATAATAGACTTACTCGCTGCAGAATTAACTGGTCCTTTAGTGACAAAGAATTTAGCTCGAGCATTTACAGATCCAAGATTTACACAAGGTGTTATGTCAATGAAAGAAGACGTCTTTACGTCTCCTACTTTAAATACAGGCTCAGACTCTGGTGGTTATTCTGAAAAGTTGCGTCAATAAATAGTTATATTTAAACAGGAATTTAAAATGAACAAAATAAATGTTGAAGACATAATAAACGAAGCTAAACTAAAAGAAACTATAGTTAATGCTTTTTCGAAAAAACTTAATTGTAGTCCAGAAATAATATCAAATATTTTTGATAGACAAATGAGCGTAGAAATAGACAAAATTAGCAGTTCAATAGATTCTGAATTAAAAGAAAATAAAAAGCTAACAAAAAAAGATATATCGAAATTAAAGGACTTATCTTTGAATGACTTTTTAAAAGATAATAAAGTTATCAAGGATAATTAAAAATGGCTAAAAAATATATACTTGATCCTTCAGGATCTATTATTGAATACACAACAGGCTCGAGGTCTAAATTACAAAATAAACCTCTTTACGAAAATATATCACAAGTCAATAATAATTCCCCAGAAAGTATGACTGCAGATCTTGTTTCTATTGACGGCATTGAAATTGTAAATGCATCTGTAAATACAAGTTATCAAAATAAACGTGCAGATTATTTTATGCAAGAAGCGTTATCTTTTGAAGGCAAAGAAGGTGAGTCTAATATCACTAGCCCAGAGCTTAAGGATTTGTTAAACTCAGGAGAAGACTTTTTAGCTAATGATATTTTTTTAGAAATAGAAAAAAACAAAAGTTTTGATTTTAAAAATGAAAGTACAACCGGCACTTTAAGCTATAAACCTTTTACTTATATTGGCGACGCATCAGAAATAGATATGGCTTCTGAGTTTGAAATATTAACAGGCGTAAACATATCAGCAGGATTTACAGCATCACCAGAAGTTTTTAGAACTTCTTTAATGGTTTTAGAATATTTTGTAAAAATAATAGCACGATGGGGAGTAATGGAAGCACTTGTAGCCTTAAATAAAGCAACAAACAATATTTCGTCAGGAACAAATAATAAAATTGAAAGCTTTCACTTAACAATAGGAAGATATGATTTTACTACTTTTGATATTTTTAGCAATTACGTTTTTGATGTTTTAAATTATCCTTATAAAAATTCAACTTTAATTGAAAGAATAACAGCTTATTTTATTGGCTTTACTGCATGGTGTGCACCAAACTCAGTCTTAAACTTGGATCAAATAGTAAGAAACGGATCAGACAATGAATTTAAAAACTTTTTAGATGCAAGCTTAATATCAAAAGAAAAACACTTTTTGCTTTTTGGCACAGAATTACCTTCTATGCTTTTAGTAATGGCTTCTTCATCTATTGAATTAATCTTAGACAGCTTAGCTAATAGTCAACACGTAAAAAACAGAGTCAAACTGCTCACAAGAAAGTTTAAACAAGAAGCACATTGGAAAAACAACATTGTTTATAAATCAAAATTAGAAAATCTTAATTTTACAAATAATTCTATGAATAGTTTTGACAAGTTTATGTCAGATTTAAACTACTACTATATTAAGTTTTACATAGAAAGAGTTCAAATAGGACTTAAAATACTTAAAAAGTATTACAACGAAGAAACTTACCAAAACAAAAAAAATAACAAGTCTTTTGTAGGCAAAGATTTAGCTGCAATTAGTAAAGAAAATTCTGCTGATAAAAATTTATCTGTATATGAAAAAGGAAATGGTCAGACCTCCACCGATGACGAAAGGTTGCATTTTAATTCTTTTAAATATTTTTGGAGAAAAGACTTAGCAAAGAGCAAAAACAACGAAAGCTTAAACTCTTTGCCTCAATTATTTAAATTTGGAAGTTCTTTAGCAAGCGATATAAGTGCGTTTGGAGGAAAGTTATCAATACAAGATTCTATTAGACAGAATTTTGCTACCAAGTCAACCAAAGCAGGTTTGGATGAAAAGAGTGATAGGATAAGACTTCCTAAAGAGCTGGTAGAAACAATAGAAAACTATTTAGAGTCTGAGTATATGCCTTTTTATTTTCATGATGTAAGGACAAATGAAATTATTTCTTTCCACGCTTTTATTGAAAGTATATCAGATTCCTTTAATCCAGAATATAATTCAGCAAGCGGCTTTGGTCGAATAGACGATGTCAGATCTTATATTAAGACTACACGAAATATTAATTTAAGTTTTACTGTTGCAGCAATGAATCCAGATGATCATGACCTAATGTGGTATCAAATTAACAAGATTGTTGCAATGGTCTATCCTCAATGGTCAGATGGATTTCCAGCAAGACCTGTTGGAGCAGGTCAACCTTTTAAATACCCGTTTTCACAAGTACCAACAGCATCACCTTTAATTAGACTAAGAGTTGGCGATGTAATTAAAAACAATTATAGCAGACTAAATCTTTTAAGACTTCACGGCGATGATCCAACTTTTGCGGAGAAAGCTTTCTATGATAATATTACAAACAAAAATGATGATACAAACAAAAACAAAGAAGAATGTTATTTAAAGCCAGGTCTTTATAAGTTAGCTGATAGTACTGGAGGTCTTGATCTAGGTGTTTTTGATTATAACTTTGAAACATTGTCAAAAACATATAATGTGAATACAGAAACTAAAATAACTAAAATTGTAAGTGAATCAAAAAATACACTTGTTGTTGAAATACCAAATTATTTTAAGCCTAAAACAGAAAAAGACACCGGAGATTTTTTTAGCACTGACGTAGGAGACAATTTTATTCAATTGGTAGTCGATTCAATGGCAGTTATAAAAACAAGAGCAACTTTTGATGCTGTTGATAATAATAATACAGCCCGAACTGGGTTAGTAAGTTTTAAAAATAATCCTTTGACAAGTTCTTATGAAAGTGGAATGAGTAGAGGTTTAGCAGGATTTATAACACAACTTGATGTAAACTATAACGAAGTTAATTGGGATGTTACAAGAATTGGATCAAAAGCGCCGATGATGGTAAAGATAACAGTTAACTTTGCACCAATACATGATATACCACCTGGATTAGATCATAATGGCATGTTAAGAGCACCTGTATATAATGTGGGTAGAGTAAATAATCAAATGTTTGGTGATTCACAAGGCCCAGCTAATTCTGGAGGTGAAAGAGATAGCGGTTACAATATATCAACAGGGTTTAATAATGCAACAAAAGCAAGTGCAATTAAAAAGTTTATGAACGAAAATAGTTAAAAAGGAGAATTTCATGGCAGTAATAAGTAGATTTAACAGTAAAGGGAAAAGTGTTGCTAATGATCTTTATCGAGGTGTTGAAAACGGGACCATTAGAATTACAGATGCTGTAGAAGCTAACGGTTTAAGGTTAGATCACTTAGCTTATGAATATTATGGTGATGGTTTAAACTGGTGGATAATAGCTGCTGCAAATGGTATTAGGTGGCCGTTAGGAATAGGATCTGGAAACGCTAACAGGGAAAGCCCGGGAGAAAAAATAATATTGTTTATACCTAACGTTAACGATGTATTAAACTTATTAAAATAAAATATAAAAGAGAAAAACATGTCAATAATTGATGTAATAAAAGAGTCAAAGCTACACAACTATACAGACATAATGTCTGATCAGGAAGTTATTCAAACAATACTTTCAGGTGTTAAGCCTACAGGAACAAGTGGTAATAGAGAATTTATTCAAGAACTATCAAGTTTAAAAGATCCAGATAGTCAAGAAATAATAAATGTAGCTGCTGATATGTTTCAATCAATTACAAATTCAGCAAGAACAACACGTGAAATACTGGAACATTTATACGCAAACTATTCTAATGAATCTATTAATTTGCTTTCTAATTTTATAAAAATAGTTCATGCTAAAGACTATACTCTTAAAATTGATAATCCGAATGATACAGCTTTGTCTAAAATTAAAAATAAACAACAGAAATTAAGTCAGTTACCTTTTTCTGTTAAAAAAGAAAAACTAAGTACAAAAGAAAAAGATGGCGCGTCAATTGAATCTGGTTTATTTAGATTTGAAGAAACTTATGGCTTATATAGACAAAAAGCAGAAAAAGAAGATGAACTCTATTCTGTAGAAGAAATTTTATTTTCAAAAGCTAATATTGACAAAGCAAAAAAAGATGAAACGGAAGGTAAATCAACAAAAAATATTATTGTTAACAATTGCAAAATAAGCGATGAAAAACAAGAAATTATTGAAAGTAAGCTTGATACAAGCATGTCTTTTATTTTAATAGATAGTCCTGATATTAAAATCGGGACAAGAAATTCTATAGAATTAGCTACTTTTTTTAATTTATTAAGCACTATAGAATTAAGTAAATGTATGCCTTATTTTGATGCGACATTTTTAATTCCAAGCTTGACGCCTTCAAGCCCAGGATCTACGTCAAGATTTAGATCAGCTTCTATTACTCAGTTTTTAAAAGGAACGCCTGAAAATCCTGGAAACGAGTCTTATGTTTATAAAACGTTAAATAAGACATATGAAAAGTCTGTTGGTAGTAAAAAAGTTGATGGAGTTGAAACAAACATGTCAATTTTTACAACGCCACAAACATTGAACTTTTTTGATGAAATAATGATTGGTCATCATGAAAATGTAGAAGATTATCTTTTTAATCAAAGAGTTGAAAGAAGACCTACTACTATACATGATATTACAAGACCTTTTATGACAATAAAAAGTTTTAGTATTGATGTTGCTCCAACGCAAGGTTTAATGTCTTTTAAGACAGGTAAAATAAGTCTTGTTATTCATGATAGAACAAGAATACAAGACATTGCTCCTTTTGTTAAACCAGACATGTTTGGTTCTTACGGTTCGGAAATTGTTGTTGAATACGGATGGGCAAATATTGATGCTATTAATGAAGACGAAAAAGATAAAAATTACTTAGGCGACTTTTTAAATCAGTCAAGAGTTGTTGAAAAATATATAATTACAAATTCATCTTTTTCAATGGACAATAACGGTCAAGTCAATGTAGACTTGTCAATTGCTGCAAGAGGCCCTATTGACATTAGAAACGTAGTTTTTAAGACTGATGCTTTGGAGGCAATGAATTTAAAGGCAGCCCAAAAGCACGAAGTTAATTATAAAAATAAAAATGTTGAGTTTACAGAAAAATATAAAATTGAAGTAAACTCAGGAATATTTTCAGCTATTTATGGTGAAGTATCGCGAGACTATAGAGATACAAAAAACATGAACAGTATGTTTACTTCTTCAGCAAAACTTTTTACTCAACCACATCCAAGCGCAAGAAATACTAAGGGTGTTAAACTAACAAAATACAAGTATTTAGTAAATAATTTTATAAAAAAGAAAAGTAAATTAAATCTTGATACAAAGTTAGCAGATATTATAAACGAATTTAACAAATTTACAAGAAAAAAAGATGACAAAGAAGTACTGACGGACATGCCTTCTGTAGCAATTGGTTTTACTATTAACGGAAATGATCCTTCAGGTACAATAGGAACAAAGAGTAAAAATTCTAAAGTCAAATTTGCAGATATGACTGTACGTAATCTCTGGGAAAGATCTGTGTACGAAAAAGCTAAAGAAGCTACAGCTTTAAAACAAACAAATCCTTCTGCGACAACCAAGCAAACTCAAGCTCAAACTACACCTGCTGCTCCTTCTTTACAAGCTGATCATCAGTTTTTAATAGATTTTAAAGATTCTTTGCTTAACATATTAGAAAGTTCTAATAAAGTTTACGGTAGATATAGTAATGTTAAACGCCGCAGACTAGATGAAGTTAAAGATGTTATAAAAAAAATAATAGGTGGCTTGAGTGAAGCTGATCCTTTTTATAATAAAGAGTTTACTGAAAGATATAATAGAATAATTCTTAACAAAAACACTGGCGGAAATAAGATACCTATTAATACTATAAGTTCAAAACTTAATGGTCCATCACTGCAGCCTAAAGGAACACAATATGTTTCACTTGGTTCATTTATAACAGGATTAATAGGTTCTCACCTTGTAAGCACAGGCAAGTTTAATGAAATACAAATTGTTTCTTATACAACAAATCACTACGCCGGTTTATTTTCAAATCTAAATGTTGCTTCTTTGCTAATAGATAGAGCTGATTTATATGATTATTTAGAAAATCTTTTTTTGGAAGGTGGAGAGTTTACTGTTGAAAGCATAATTTCTCAAGTCGTAAATGAATTTTTAATAACAAGATCTTCTATAAATTATGGTCTTAACAAGTTCTACGTAAAAGATAAAAATAAAACAACAAAAGCAAGAAGAGGTAAAATTAAGATTTTTGACGAAAGAACAACTTTAAATACTCAAACCGTAGCTCTACAGCAAGAAAGCGTTTCAAAAATAATTAAATTAATATCTTTAGGACTTGAGCAAGGAAATTTAAAAGAGAAAGGCAAAGATTTATATCTTGAGATGAATAAAAATCCTGATGATTACAAATATTTAGATACTACAAAATTTGTTATGCCTAAGATAAAGTTAACTTTTGACACATTAACAAGCAGAGAAGATAACGAAAAAACTATATGCAGAATTTCTTTATACGACCAGTCAAATAACCCGTTTGGCTCTGTAAGTGACATTATGGAAAACATCTATGACAAAGACATGTCAACACTTACTCATAGAATTAACTTAGCACAAAGAGCATATAATTCAAAAGCATCTGACGCAAAAAAGAAGAATAGATCTGTTAGTGAAAAAGTAAAAATAGCGCATCAACAAAAGCTTTCTGAAATTGTTGAAGAGTTTGTTTTTGACAAAGCAAAAACTGATGAGGTTTATGGCCCAGAGGGTGTGCCTAGCCCTTTAAACACTCAAAATGGAGTCAGTCCTTTAGCCGGCTTTGATATGTTATCTAATGGAAAATTTATTGACAATTTACTTTCAAATACAGGAATTTCAAATACAAAAATTTCAAATACAAAAAGAATTCCTTTGACTAAAAAAGGTAATAGAGCAATATTAGAATTAGACAAAGATTCAACCGGTAAAGTTACAAGTGTAAAGATAATAAGTTCTTCACCTATTTCAAATTTAAAAGCAAGATATAAGAGTATTATGCCTTCAATTACGTACGGTTCTCAAAACTCTGCAATAATTGAAGCATCTGTTACAACTGTAAACGAGTCAAAATTAAATACAGTTTACTTAACAAGAAATTATCAGTCTAAGACTTCTGAAAACAATAAAGTAAAAGCTATATTTGAAGATGAACTTCCTTTAAGAATAGTTCCTGCGCAAGCAAGTATAACAATGTTTGGTTGTCCTTTTGTTAATTTTGCACAATATTTGTTTTTGGACTTTGAAACTGGTACAACTTTAGATAATACATACTTTGTTACTGGCATTAAACATGATTTGACACCTGGCAAGTTTACGACACAATTGACTTTATCATATGGCGATATTTACGGTAAATATGAAAATATGGCTTCAACCATACAAAAGGCTGTAAATCAATTTGCAGGATTTGCTTCTTTACCTTCCCAAGACGGTACACCTTCGTCTGAGGCTACCCCATCAGAAGGTGCAACTGTAGAAGAAGTTGCCAAAGATCCAAGTAAAGAGAACACTGGTGCTAAAAAGGCTGTTAAAAATCAAAAAAGAAAGAAGCTTTTAAGCAAAGACAAAGCATCACAAAATATTTATGCGACAAACGTTTTTACTGTTTACTTTTTTTCTACGTCTGGACAAAACAAGACGACGTCAATATATCCTCTTGAAGCTTCTAATAATCAACGTATTGATGAAAATAGTGTTTCTTCAAGCAATAAAGATCAGCAACGTCAAAGAGTAACAATAAAAAATAACAAAAACATTCTTCAATTTACATCAGCAAATGGTCAAAAAAATAGTGATTCATTAAAGCCTGATTACATGGCAACGGCAAAGTTTAATAAATTTTACACTAACTTGACATATCTTACTAAACAAGATATTTTAGGTGGTATACAAGTAAAAAATAATAATGTAATATCAGTTAATAATCCTGTAAAAGATGATATTTCCGGGAGAGTTTCGTTAATAGATTTTAGAGATCCTATTTACAACGATAATTTTTTCAATAAAGCTTTTTCAATCTATAAAAATCTAATAGATGATACTCCACTAGGTGATCTAAATAAACCAGAAAAACCACATTCAAAAGAAGTGAGTTTTTCTTACGAAGTTAGTCAATATGATATTTCTGTTAATGTGAAGAATACAAATACAGATGACGTAGTGCAAATACAATATTCAGAGCCACAAAGAAAGATTAATCTAACTGGAAAAGAAAGTTTATCTTATTCTGAAAATTGTAAAGTCGCTATTGATATAAGCATTAAACCAAATAAATTAAACACAGGAAGTTTTAACTATTTGTATTTTGACCTATTATCTTCACCTTTTTTTATTAATAGACGAGATAAAAAAACAAATAATTTGCATGTTAATTTAGATAAAGCTATAATAGAATCAATAAAAGACTTTAAAACCGATATACAACTTTTAAACAAGTATAAATTGTTTAGATATATTACAATGACTGATTCTCTTGGAGTTAAGTTTAAACTTAATAATTTCTTTTATAAAAAAGGATCAAAATCTGCAGCTGAAAATAGCATGAAAGCTTTAATATTAAGGGATGATTCTTCAAATCTTTACAAGAAAAAATGGGCTAACTCTGACATGGATTCTTTGTTTTCTTTTGAATTTAACGCCGGAAATGATCAAGAAGAATTTGAACAAAGAATAAACGGATTAAAACATGAATTAATAAATGCTCAAAACATTTTTTTAAAAGAACTTGCTTTAGGGAGCTATTCAAACAAAAGTGTAAACTGTTGTTATAGACAAGAAATAGGAATAAAAAAAAAAATATCTGTTCAAAGTACAATTAAATCTGAAGTTGGTAAAAAAATATTATACTTTAAAAATTATAAAAAATTTGAAGATTTAGTAAAAAAATATGTAATACTCGACATATTTGATTTTAACACACAAAAAGAATTATATTCTCATTCAATTAGTGCTGATGGTGTTACAAACACATCACTGCTTACTAATCTTGATACTTTTACTGCGGGAATAAATAAAGAACATATATTTGATAATAAATATAAAAGTATAAAAATAAATCAAATATTTTCAGATGTTGATTCTTTGCTTCTTAGAGAATTTAAATTTAATACAACACATAGCATGTCATGGAAAGATCATAAAATTAATCTGGTTGATAATGGTGGAGCTATAATAAATAATAAAAAAAACAAGTCAAACAAGGTTGTAGAATTTTCTGTAATGAGAAAAGCTGCTAAAAAAATTGCGCATATAAATTTTGATAGATGTATGGTAAAAATTTTAGAATTGTTTGTTCCTTTAGATTGGGATGAATTATATTTTGAAGACAAAAAATTTACAATTAAAAAAGAAGAGCATAAATGACGTGTAAATATTTTAAATAGATTATACAATATAGGTATGAGTAATATATACAATCTGTTTAAAATAAATAATTTAAGTCAATATGACAAGTATACGAAGATGTTTAACAATAAAGTGGTAGACATGAATCTTCTTTTGCCTGAGCATATTACAAGTGATTATGAAGCTGACTTAGAAAATACTTTAGCTATCTTAAAAAAGAAAGATATATCATGTTATAGTGATAAAGTAAAAAATTATAAAGAGTTGTTTAAAGCCTTGAAAAGAGCAAAAATAAATTTGCTTTACTATAAGACCATATTAAGCATAGAAAAAAATAGCACAGTAAAATCTACATTATTGTCATTTAAACCTGTTAATGGTTATGCTAATTTAGCTAAATATGAAATGTTCAAAACAATTACAGGTAGACTTGTAAACAAAGAAAGTTCAAGAATATTAACACTTCCTTCAAAGTATAGAAAAATTTTTGAAAGTCTCTGGGGAAATGAAGGAAAAATTATTAGTATAGACTTTAAAACATTAGAGCCAAGGATTGCAAGAAAGTTAAACGGGCAAAAATCAAGTAATGATATATACGAAGAACTTTCTAATGACTTAGACTACAAGGTAGATCGATCAATTATTAAAAGAGCAGTAATATCTATATTGTACGGATCAAATGCACCTTTAAAAGAACTAAGTAAAGAAAGAAGTGATGCAGTTTTATCAGCAGTGAAAGATTATTTTAATCTTGATAGTTTGTTAAGAATTGCAGATAATTGTGAAAACAGAGAATATAGAATAAACTATTTTGGAAGACCGTTACATAATTTAGATGAAACAAACAATAACAAGATAATAAATAATTTGATACAATCATCAGCAGTTGATGTTGCATTGACTTATTTTTATAATTTAGTTAAAACATTAGACACTGATATGTGTAGACCTTTATTTATTATACACGATGCAATTGTATTTGATGTTAAATTAGATTATTTAGAAAAATTAAAAATAGAAGTAGAAAAAGGATATGATTGTCAAAAACTTGGTAATTTTCCTTTAGAATTAACTAACCTTTTTAAGGAACAATAAAATGTATAAAGAGAGAGATATTGAAAACCTTTGGCTAAAATATGAAAAGCTTTTAAGCAACGTTAAATCTGTAGGTATTGATAAGTTGCTTGAAGAGTTTGGACAAAGAATAATAGAGTCATCTTATTCGCAAAGAGACAAAGAAGTGTTTTGTGGAATTGCTGGAAACGTAGAGTATTCTTTGACTTTAGCAAAAAATGCAAATGCTATATGCAAAGCTTTAAACTATGATATTAATAGCAGTTCAATTATAAAATGTGCTTTATTGTCAATTTTAGGTAGAGTAGGAACTCAATTTGAAGACAGACTTAAAGAATCAGAATCTGAGTGGCATAGAGAAAAGCTTGGTCAATACTATGAATGGAACGAATCTTGTCCTAAGTATTCTATTAATCACATGACGTTATATCACCTACAGCGATTTGGCGTTAACTTGTTATGGGATGAATTTGAAGCTTTATCTCTTTTAAAAGACATGTCAAGTGAAGACAACAAGTTTTACGGTATGCACAAATCAAGATTATCAGTTGTCTTAAATTTAGCACATGAAGCGACTATTAAAGACGAGTTAGATAAAATTAAAGGTGTATATACTGTACCATTCTAATAATTACGTTAAAGGAGAAGTTATATGTATATAGATCTTTATTATAACGTTCTTGAAAAGTTAAGTCAACTTTCTGAAACAAATAAACATGTTGAACCTGACGATGAAGTTCAAGAGCACGCAATTGCAGGTATGGCTTTGCCTCTTGGTCATTCTCCAGAAACTATTAATAACAAATCTAACAAGAAGAAAAAGAAGAAAAAGAGAACAAAATCTCCATCTGATCATTTATAAGTTATTAAAATTATTAAAATAAAATTAAAAATTAAATTATGTGTAAATTTGGTCCATTCATGGTATAATATGAAACATGATTGGCCAACAAAACAAACAAAAAATAAATATTGCCAATTAAAAATTAAACAATTAGGAAGGAAAATTTAACTATGGCTATTGATCTCGCAGCAATCCGAAAGAAACTTGGACAACTTAGTGGACAGAATTCTAAGAAAAACGTTATGTGGCGACCAGAGGAAGGTGCAGAAACAACTGTTCGACTTATGGCTTACCCCGATAATGACGGACAGCCTTTTAAGGAACTAATGTTCTATTATAACATTGGTACAAATCGTGGTCTTCTTTCACCTTACCAATTTGGCAAACCGGATCCTATCCAAGAGCTTATTACAAAGCTTCGTGATGAAGGTTCTAAAGAGTCTTACGAGTTGGCAAAGAAATTATATCCAAAGATGAGATGTTATGCACCAGTTGTTGTGCGTGGTGAAGAAGAAAAAGGTGTAAGACTTTGGGCATTTGGAAAAACTGTTTACCAGTCGCTTCTTAATTACATGCTTGACGAAGACTATGGCGATATTACAGATCCTCTCGAAGGAAGAGATGTAAGAGTTAGTTGTCAAAAAAATCCTGGCCAGCAATGGGCAACAACAGACGTAAGACCTCGAGGAAAAGACACAGCATTATCAGGAGATTCTGCAAAGTCAAAACAGTGGTTAGATAGCATTCCAGATGTCAATGACTTGTTTGAGCTTAAGTCTTACGAAGAGCTTGAAGGAATTATTAACGAGTGGTTAAATGGAGACGACGAAGATGATCAAAAAGAAACAACCCGAGGTGGCAGTAGCTTTAAGAACAATTCTACACAGTCAAAGAGTGATGATTCACCAGATGCTATTGCAGGTAAATATAGTTCTATTGATGACGCATTTGCTGATCTTGAAGGACTATAAGGAGTAGACTGTGGCAAAGAAGAAAGAAGTTAAAAAGGAAAAAGCACCTTTAGATGACTTTACTTCTGATCTTATTAAGTCACTTAATAAAGAAAGAGGTAATAGAGTTGCTTATAATCTGAGTACAGACGATTCACCTACACATGTTAAAAGATGGATAAGTACAGGATCAAAACAGTTAGACTATATTATTGCTAATCAAAAGAATGGAGGTCTACCTGAAGGTAGAATTGTAGAAATATTTGGGCCTCCTTCTATTGGAAAGTCACATATTGCAACACAGATTGCAAGATCAACTCAACAAATGGGTGGAATTGTAGTTTATATAGATACCGAAAATGCAACGTCTGTTGAAAACTTAAGAATGCTTGGTGTAGACATATCAAGAAGATTTGTTTATGTTGACACGCATTGTACAGAAGAAGTATTGTCAATTGCAGAAAGCACTGTTATTAAAGCGAAAGCAATGGATAAAGATGTACCAGTTACAATCATATGGGACTCAGTTGCAGCAACATCTCCAAAAGCTGAGCTTATAGGTGATTATGATAAAGAAAGCATTGGTCTTCAAGCACGTGCTATTTCTAAAGGAATGAGAAAGATTACTGGAGTTATTGCAAACGAAAAAGTTCTTATGGTTTGTTTAAATCAAATTAGAACTAAAGTAGGCGTAATGTACGGTGATCCTACTACTACTCCTGGCGGAATGGCAATACCTTTTCACAGTTCTGTTAGAATTAAGTTAGGAGCAGGTTCTCAAATCTTAAACAAAGACAAAGAGCCCATTGGAATTAATGTATCTGCAAAGACAATTAAAAATAAAGTTTCAGCACCTTTTAGAACATGTAATTTTGAAATTCACTTTGGCAAAGGTATTAAAGAACATGAACAAATATTCGATTTGCTTCGAAAACATGGCTCTGAAGTTTGTAATGGTTATACAGTAGAAGTAGGAGGTAATGGTGCATGGAAGCATTTAGAAGTTTATGACTCTCAAGGTGAACAAATTATAGAAAAGAAATTCTATAAAGCAGACTTTGGTGAAATAATTTCACATCCAGAGTACGGAAATTATATTGACATGTTGCTTGAAAAAGCGATGATTAGAAAAAACGAAGTAGAAGAACCTAATATTGATCCTGAAAGTTATACAGATATACAAGCAATAGCTGATCACTTAATGGACAATGATGATAATGCGTTTGAAGAATTAAAGTAATAACATTATGAACGAGCCTGTCATTTACATTGACGGCTTAAATGTATTTATGAGACACTTTGCTGCCAATCCAGCTAAGTCATTAAATGGACAGCTGTGTGGTGGCATTTTTGGTATGTTAAGAAATATACAACATCTCTCTGAAAGATTTAAGCCACAAAAAATAATAGTTGTTTGGGAAGGTGGCGGTTCTTTTAGAAGAAGAGCTGTTGACCCAGATTATAAAAACAGGAGAAGACCTGTACGTTTAAATAGAAGTGAATATCATGATGACATTCCTGATACTACTAACAATAGAGACTGGCAACTTAAGACTCTTGTAAAGATTTTATATAAAACACCTGTTACACAAGTTTATGTAAATGATTGTGAAGCTGATGATGTTATTTCTTATTTAACAAAAACAAAAAAAGTAATATTTCAAAAAATAATTGCTACATCTGACAAAGATTATTATCAGTTAATTGATGAACAAACAAAAATCTGGTCACCTAATAAAAAAATATTGATTGATGAAAAATATGTATTAGAAAAGTGGGGAATTACTCCACAAAATTTTTGTACAGCAAGATGTTTCGCAGGAGATCAGAGTGACGGTATTAAAGGTGTCAAAGGAGCAGGCTTAAAAGTAATGCTTAAAAGATTTCCAGATTTAGGTGTGTGTAAATTTTTATCTCATCATGATATAATAAATGAAGCCAAAGATAATATTCAAAACGGCAGCAATTTAAAGTTATTTGAAAATATTATTGCAGGACAAAACGATATTGATAAAAACTGGAAGCTAATGTATTTAGATTCTGCGATGTTAAGTGCTGATCAAATCAAAAAAATAAACTTTCAAATAGAACAAAAAGAAGAAAAACTAAATAAATTTGAATTGCTTAAGTTACTAAATAAAAATGGTTTAAACGGATTTGATATTCACACGTTTTTATTAACAATTAAATCAACACTAAGGACATAAAATTAAATGAGTTTAAATACAAACTTTTCAAAATTTGGAAAGCCTTTTCAAGAAAAAGTTTTTCAATCAATGTTGTCAGATCAACTCTGGGCTGGACAAATGATCGAGGTTGTCAATCCTGAATACTTTGATCTTAAGTATTTGTCTTTTTTATGTGGAAAATATTTTTCATACTATAAGAAATACAAAACATTTCCAACACTTACAATTCTTATTACAATTATCAAAGAAGATTTAACTAACTCAAAAGATCACGTTTTGAGAGACCAAATTATTGAATATCTTCATCGTATGAAAACAAATCCAGACATGGGTGATCTACAATATGTTAAAGATAAATCACTTGAATTTTGTAAAAGGCAAGCTTTTCGTGAAGCTTTAGAACAAAGTGTTGAATTAATCCAAACAGAGAAATATGAATCTGTTTTAAATATCATGAAAGAAGCAATCTCTGTAGGCATGCCAAACTCTTCAGGTCACAATTTCTTTGATGATATCGAAGCAAGATTTGTTCAAATCAACAGACAAGTCTGCCCTACTGGTTTAGATAGACTTGATGCGCAAGATATTTTAAGAGGTGGTTTAGGCAGAGGTGAACTTGGCGTTATTGCAGCTAATACAGGTGTAGGTAAATCACACTTCTTAGTTGCAATGGGATGTGCAGCTATGAGAGCTGGCAAAAATGTAATACACTATACATTCGAGCTATCAGAACATGATACTGGAAAAAGGTATGACTCTAATTTGTGTAACATTCCTTCAAATGAAATTATTGAACGTAAGAAAGAAGTCATTAATAAATATGAAGGAATGGACTTAGGTAGACTTATTATTAAAGAATACCCAAGTGGTTCTGCTTCTGTTCTTACAATAAGAAATCATATTGAAAAACTAACACTTAAAGGATTTAAACCAAGTGTAGTTATTATTGACTACGCTGATGTTATGAAGTCTACGAGAGCTTATGACTCTTTAAGACATGAATTAAAGTTGATATACACAGAATTAAGAAATCTTGCAGGTGAACTAAACATTCCAGTCTGGACAGCTTCTCAAGCAAACAAAGAATCTTCAAAGGCAGACGTTGTAGGATTAGAAAATCTAGGCGAGTCATACGCTAAAGCACAAGTTGCTGATATTGTACTTTCAATTAGCAGAAAGCCTATGGAAAAGTCTGAAGGTACTGGACGAATTTTTGTTGCTAAGAACCGTGCCGGCCGTGATGGCTTATTATTTCCTATTAATATTGATACTGCAAAATCTAAGTTTGCAATTTTAGATGAAAGCTCGTTAACATTAAATGAAGCAATATCACAAGATAATAATTCTATGAAAGAAAAATTAAGAGAAAAGTGGAAAGAGGTAAATAAAAAAGATGATTAAGATTTATTGCAATGAAAAGTTAGATGAAGCATTAGATGACAATGATGTTAAAGATTATGTTCCTGCTTATGGGGGCGAAAGTGCGGGATTAGACCTTTACAACTCAGGAGAAAATATTTCTGTGATGCCTTCATCTTCTGATCCTAAAGGTGTAATGATAAGCACGGGTCTTCATGTTTTTACGCCAAAAGGATACGTTTCTCTAATAAAAGAGCGAGGATCTATTACAAAGACACCGCTAAAGTATAGAGCAGGAGTAGTTGATGAAGGATATACAGGAGAAATATTTGTTAATCTTGTAAACATTAGCAGTGAAGAGTATATTATTAAAAAAGGGCAGAAACTTCCTGTGCAAATTATAGTTGTTAAATGTGATAATGAGTATTCTGAAATTGGAGAAAAAGAATACTTAACCCTATCCAAATTTTCTAAGAGAAGCACCGGAAAAGTAGGAAGTTCAGATTGACAGTAACAAGGAGGAACATGAAAGTTATAAAAAAAAATACAGTTAAACAGAAAACAATAGAATATTTTGATAATGATGAATTAGCTGTAAACGTATGGATGTCAAAGTATGCGTTAAAAGATAAACGTGGCTGTTTTTTAGAGGAGACGCCTGATGATATGCATGTAAGGCTTGCAACAGAATTTGCAAGAATAGAGGACAAGTTCAAGACAAATGCAATGTCTAAAAAAGAGATTTATGATTACTTAAAAAACTTTAAATATATCGTCCCGCAAGGTTCACCAATGTCAGGAATTGGTAATGATTATATGAATATTTCATTATCAAACTGTGTTGTTGTAGAATCGCCAAAAGATACAATATCATCTATAATGAATAGTGGCAAAGATCTTGCAAATCTATTCAAGAGAAGATGTGGCGTAGGGCTAGACATAAGTGAATTACGACCTGAAGGTGCGTATGTCAACAATTCAGCAATAACAACTTCTGGCGCTTGGAGTTTTGCTGATTATTTTAGTAATGTGTGCAGAATGATTGGTCAAAACGGACGTCGTGGTGCACTTATGATATCTATGGATATTAGACATCCTGATATTGAAAAGTTTGTCGTTATGAAAAACGATTTAACAAAAGTGACTGGCGCAAATGTATCTGTTAAAATAACAGATGAGTTTATGGAAGCTGTTGATAATGATAAAGACTTTAGACTGCATTTCCCAATCGGTTCAGAAAGCCCTGAATACGAAAAAGTCATTAAAGCTAAAGACTTATGGGATTTAATAGTTAACTCAGCAACGACAACTGCAGAGCCTGGTTTACTTATGTGGGACAATATAACAAAAATGTTACCTGCTGAGAGTTACAAAGATGTAGGATTTAAAACTGTATGTACAAATCCATGTGCAGAGATACCTTTGTCTTCATATGATAGCTGTAGATTAATATCTATAAATCTTAAGCATATGGTAGAAAACCCATTTACAGAAAATGCAATATTTGACTTTGAGAAACTTAAAGAAGTTTCTCGTGTAGCAATGAGATTATCTGACGACTTGGTAGAGTTAGAAATAGAAAAGTTAGAGAGCATTCTCAACGTATCAGATACTGACGATGAAAAAGAAATGTGGGAAAAACTTTTAGTTGCTTGTAAGAATGGTAGAAGAACTGGGTTAGGAACACATGGATTAGCTGATGTCTTGTCAAGATTAAACTTACCATATGATGATGAAAATGCAATAGAAATAACAGCAAATATTTATAGGACTTTAAAAGAATCAGCGTATGGTGAGAGTGTTTTGCTTTCAAAAGAAAGAGGATCATTTCCAGTCTATGACTTTGAAAAAGAAATAGATCATCCTTATTTAAGTCAACTTCCAGATGAGATGTTAAAAGAAATGTCTGAGTATGGAAGAAGAAACATTTCAATATTAACTAATGCGCCAACAGGTAGTGTATCAATACTATCACAGACTAGTTCCGGCTTAGAGCCTGTTTTTAGAAACTCTTATATACGAAGAAGAAAACTTGGTGACGATTCTAGTGAAAAAGTCGATTTTGTTGATGATTTAGGTGATAAGTGGCATGAATTTGAAGTCTTTCATCATAATGCTAAAGAGTGGCGACAGTTAAACCCAGGAAAAGATCTGCCAGCATTTTTTACAGAAAGTGATCAGATCAATTGGGAAAAAAGAGTTGAGATACAATCAAAAATTCAACAACACATTGATCACGCAATAAGCTCAACTATTAATCTACCTTCAGATACAACGTCAGAAACAGTAAGTAAAATATATCTTGAGTCTTGGAAAAAAGGTCTCAAAGGTGTAACTGTTTACGTTGATGGTTCTAGATCTGGTGTATTAGTTACAAGTAGTGAAGAGAAAGAGACGTTTCCTCAAACTCAAGCGCCAAAAAGACCCGAAACGTTGATTTGTGATATACACCATACAAAAGTTAGAGGAGAAAAATGGGTAATATTGATTGGGTTGTTAGAGAACAAGCCATATGAGGTCTTTGGTGGTAAAGCTTCTTTTGTTGAAATCCCTAAAAAGATTAGCAAAGCAACATTAGTTAAGAGGACATTTAAAACAAAAATAAGCAAATATGATCTTTGTTTTGGAGATCAAGATGATCCTACAATCATTAAAGACGTAGTTAAGGCGTTTAACAATCCAAACAACTTAGCTTTTGCAAGAATGATATCACTTAGTTTAAGACACGGATCAAAAGTCAAGTTTATGGTTGAGCAGTTGCAGAAAGACAAAGATAGTGATATGTTTAGCTTTAACAAGTCTATTGCTAGAATTCTTAAGAACTATATCAAAGATGGCGAAGTTCCTACTGATAAGCAATGTGATGATTGTGGTGTAGAAGCTTTAGTATATCAAGACGGCTGTGTAATATGCAGTTCTTGCGGATATTCAAAATGTTCTTGATATATTAAAACTAGAAGTCAGGGTTTTAAAATCCTGTAAAATTTATAAATCTATGATATAATAATAAAAACACAAAACAAGGAAGTATTTAATGATTAATTTTTTAACTGAGATTTCACCGCTAATTAAAGAGATAGAGCTACATCATGATCCAATCATCATTACAGTAAATGAGTTTAATGAAGAAACAGCTAATGAATTTGCTACTTTAATGAGTGCAGCACAAAATACAGGACAAAAAGTTGTTCCTGTAGTTATTGATTCGTTTGGGGGACAAGCTTACGCTTTATTGTCAATGATATCATCAATTAAATCTTCAAAAATACCGGTTGCAACAATAGTAAAAGGAAAAGCTATGTCTTGCGGAGCACTATTGTCTTCTTTTGGGGAAGATGGTTTAAGATTTATGGATAAAGATGCGACAATGATGATACATGACGTTTCGTCGATGGCATTTGGAAAAGTAGAAGAGTTAAAGTCTGATGCAAGAGAAGCTGAACGATTGAATAAAAAAGTTTTTACTATGATGTCAAGGAATTGTGGTAAACCTGATGACTATTTTGTAAACTTAATTCATGATAAAGGACACGCTGACTGGTATCTAGATGCGGTCGAAGCTAAAGAACACAATATCACACAACATCTTAGAGTGCCTAGTTTAAAAGGAAAAGTAACTGTATCTTTTGATCTAGAATAGAGCTTTTTGTTTAATTGAAATCTTTAAAGCACTTCAAAACGCTAATGAAGAAGTCAAAGGAATTGTCAATACATACATAAGTAAGAAAAGTTAAAAAAGGAATTTATAATGGAACAATTTTCAACTTTAAATAAAGATAAAGAATATGTTGTATCTTTACAACAAGAAGTAGGCGTTGTAGCTGATGGTGTATACGGTCCTAACACACATAGAGCAGTTAGACAATACTACGGTATGCCTATTATGATGCATATGGGTAAAGTAGTGCCTATTGATTCTCCGCTGGAGATTGATTGGTCAGCACCTTTATATGAGCTTGATGATGGAACAAAAAACTGGTATAAAAGAAAAGCAGACCCATCAACAATATGTGTTCACTGGGGAGGATTAAATACAAGGCACTGTTATAACGTATTTAATCTTGCTAGGGGTCGACACGTTTCGTCTCACTTCTTAATTGGGCGAAATCATAAGACAGGAGAATATGAAATCTTACAGTGTTTAGATACAGGACTAGCTGCGTATCATGCTGGAAAGTTTAATAAATATTCTATTGGAATTGATATTTGTATGCATCCAGATGACAAGTATTGGGAAAAAACTAAAGGTTGGTACCCAGATGCTGAACTTCAAGTATGCAAAATACCTGATAGAAGAGTTAGAGGTCGTAAACTTGTAATGATTGGTGATGATTTTGCAGATGTTTGCAGAGAGTTTTTACAGTCGTTAAGAGAATCAACAGGTTTGCTTGATAAGCCTATATGCGAAACATTAGATGTAATGTCTGTTAAAGAAGCATCACAATATAGCATTGTTGGTCACCATAACATTTCAGCAAAAAAATGGGATGTTATACCTTGGGCAGAAAAACTATATTACGGGCTCGATGAAGAAATTGTTTAATTGTGTGTAAATTATAATTTTTGTTTTTATAATATTCACACAATCAAAGGAATAAAATGAACAAACAAAATTTTTTATATGATGATAAAATTGGACAAATTGAGTTAGTTCAAAGTATGGGTAAAGATATAACAGTTGTAAACTCAGCAAGAGTTTCTTTCGGAGTGCATAAACAAGAAATGGATGACAAAGACAAAAAGCTTGTAAACTATCTTGTTGCTCATAAGCATACTTCTACTTTAGAACATAATATTGCAACTTTTAGAATAAAAGTTCCTCTCTTCGTCAGATCACAACATCATAGACACAGGACGTGGTCTTATAACGAAATTTCAAGAAGATATACAGATTCTGTTTTACAATTTTATATACCTAAGGCTTATAGAACGCAGCATAAGTCAAACAGACAAGCTTCTAATATAAGTGAGTTAATAAATCCTCAAATGGGTTGTTATCCTATTGACTTAGAAAGCAGGCTTTGCAATGATGCTGTTGAGCATCATGTTCGTCTTTCTTTAGACTTATATCATGATATGACGAATAAAGGCGTTGCAAGAGAGCAAGCACGCATGATTCTACCTCAAAATCTTTACACAGAATATTATGCAACTGCAAATTTAAATAATATTCTTAAGTTTATTGATTTAAGAACACATGAAGGTGCACAATGGGAAATTCAAAAACTTGCTGAAGGTATGCTAAGAATAATTTCAGATTTGTGGCCAGAAACAGTCAATTCTTATAAAAGAAATAAATAAATAAAAATTATTTATGTAGCTCATAATTATCCTATACTTCTTTGTAAGGATAATTATGAATTTAAGCAACAAAAAAAGACTTCTCCTTGAAAGACACAAGGATCTAATCAACGCGCTCATGAGGTGTAGAATTATGATTGAGGATAGAGAAGACCCAACAGTACTTGATATTATGACAGATATGAGAGCTTTGCCGGGCATTGTCACAGTTAGACAAACTAGACCGATTAGTGAACCTGTGACTAATAACGGTCATAGAATCGTAGAACTTAATGTTTCTTATATGGAAAAATACTTAACTGTGACAAAAAGCGATGTCTTGAAAGAAGTTGCTAAATCACTTAAAACTATCGAAGGCGTTGACATGATTAAAGTAATGGAACATGATAATGATATAGTCAATGCAAAACTTCAAAAAAGACCAATGATTATTTAGTAAAGGAAAAAAAATGACACTAGACGACAATGCAATTAGCCACATTGCAAAAATTATTCAGATGGCCATCATTACTGGCACTGACATTGTAGATCATTTAAGAATGATGAAACTTGATACTAATCCTAATGATTCACTAAAATTGATTTTAAATGATGAATACAAAGAAATTCATGATAATTCTATAAGTGTAATGGTTAAAAATTCGTTATCAAGAAGAGACGAAGAGTTAGGTTTAAACCAAGCACAAGAGGTAAATATTGACAATGAATAAAGATATGTTAAAAGATGTTTTTGAAAAAAGACAAACTTTTATGGAAATGATTAAAGAAAAGTTTCCAGACTCATATCCAGAGTGGCCAGTAAATCTTTCAGAAAAGCAAGCTCAGACTACATGCAGAGAAACAGCTCTTAAAGGCGTCGAAGAAATGTTTGAGGCATTACAGCATCTTAAAAATTGGAAACCACATCGAGAAACAGAAATGCCTGATATTGATAGAGAAGAATTTTTAGAGGAAATTGTTGATGCTTTTAATTACTTTTTTTCTTTAATGATTTTAATTGGAGTAGATGTTGAAGAGTTTTATGACGCTTTCAATAAAAAAGACAGAATAATCAGAGAAAGACTTACACAAGGATATTAGTGTGTACGAAATCGACGATGAATTGTTGATCTATAAAGATAGTTTTTACAGATCATCAGAATTTTCTTTACACTTGTGGAATGTTATTGAAAGCAAAATTCTTTATATACTTGGAATATTTGATACAGGAATTGTAACAGTATACTTTGACAATGAGAACATATCAATATCAGCAAGTTCAGAATTTTTTATTGTTGTAAATGAAAGCTATCGCTTTTTTTTGAACAACTGTCTATGCAATATGCCAGACTTTACAGCGTGTATTTTAATAACCTTTGAAAAAAAACAAGAGTTTAAATTAAATTACGACAAATGCTTTTTTTATTATGAAGAAGATAATAGTGAAGATGAAGGCGATATAGAAGCTCAAGTAGACATATCAGGAGACATTTCTTCTTTCACTGAGATCAAAGCAAGTATTCTTTCCAAAATAACAAAAGAACTCCAGTACTTAGTACATAAAAACGCGCTTCAATATAAAATTGAAAAGTCAAAAATTACCAAATTAGACGTAGAATACGAATATTATGTTTTACTTTCTAAAGTTTATAATAAAGGCTTGAAAGAAGTTATGATTAAAAAAAACGTAAACTCTGTATTACAAAAGTATATTTTAGAGATACAAGAAAGAACAAGAAATGAAAAATAAAAACAGGTATTATTTACAAGAAGAATATCATCTTGATATAGAAGAAGAAAAAGAAGAAATTGAAAATCTGACTACAAGTGAAGTACAGCAAGAAGCACTTAGACTACTACGGACATTTCTTAAGAAACCTGTTAAATGGAACAACATGTTTTCACTTATAGAAAAAGTAAGAAGAGAAATGCAGTCTGGAAGAGATAACTATGACAGCTCTGCAAATGATACGCAACTTTCTCTTATCACACCTTTGCTTGTTTTTTTTAGCTTAACAATCAAGACTTCAATGCAAATGCAACCTATAGATAGCGAAATAATTATTAATATACTGGCAGATAATTTTAAAAGTCAAGAACATTTAGATGAGCTAGGAATAATGATTGATGAAATCTACTGAAAATACTTTGAAAGATTTTTTTGTAAAACAACATATCTTTTCTAAAAAGTTTTACAATTCAGAAATATTAAGCGAAAAAGAAAAAGAAGAGCTTCTTAAAACTTTATCTTTAGCAATGCACAACGAAATATCAGAAATTTTATCTTCGACAAATTTTAAAGTTTTTGACAAAACGGACTATTCTGTTGATAAAAACAAGCTCCTTTACAACTCTGTTGATGTCTTTAGGTACATGATAGCAATAATGAATCTTTATAATATTACAGATCACGAATTTACTTCTGCTTTTGACGAAAGAGACAAACACTTAGATATTATTAACGAAATAAAAAGTCCTAACAGGAATCAAAAAGTAGTCGTCGTTGACATAGATGACGTTTTATGCACTTTTAGAAGCCATTTTAATAACTACTTATACAAAAAGTATGATATATTTGTTGACCCAGAAAATACCTCTTATTACTCTTCAAAAGAAGTTAAAAGTGTAGGATTAAGTCCCGAAAGAGTTTTTGAAACTTTTATTGAAGAAGATGGATTTCTAGACATACCTGTAGTACCTGAAATGGTTGATCTCTTACACGACATGAAAAGACAAGGTGTATACGTACAACTACTTACTTCGAGGCCAGAACATAATTTGAAATGCAAGTATCAAACTTTTGTTTGGCTTGAAAACAACAATATTCCTTTTGATAACATTAACTTTGCAGCAGAAAAGTATATATGGCTCGCTAAGAAAGACTTTTATATAAATAACAACTTGTTATCAGCAATTGATGATAGTCCAAAACATGCAATGGAATACGCAACACATGGTATTAAAGTTTTAGTTCCTCGAATGCCTTACAATAAAAACTTAGATCACGCAAATATAACTTACTTTAGTTTATAGGTTTAATTTAAAATATAATTGTGTGTAAATTATACAACATCATTGTATAATATAAAAGTAATTAACAAAACAATATTGATAAATGGAGTAATAAATGCCTATTAATAATAATCTTGAACCTGTTACTTTGCCTATGGATCTTAAATTCGGGCAAGAGCCAGTTACAAATTATATTAACAACTTAGAATCACTTAACATTGAGTTAATTGATGGTCCGACAAGAGAACAAGCACAAAAAATTGCATGGCACATGACAAAAGCAACTTGGGCTGATTCACCTAACGAGACCTCTTTTGAAAATGCTTCTGTTAAAGAAGCTTCCCAAAATCTTCAAGACGTCTTAAACTTTAGAGCTTTGCCTACGCCAATGGAGTGTTTAGGTTTTACGTTTAAGATTAGTGGGATTGATACGCAAACTGTAACTCATCTAATCAGACATCGAGCTGGATCATTTGCAGCACAATGTACAGGTGACAGAGATTTACGTAATGATAACATTCTTGTACCAGAGTCTGTAGAAAATTCTGACTTTCATGATAGATTTATTAATGTTGCGATGCAAGCAAAGCAACTTTATTCTGATATGGTTGATTCTCGTGTTGTGTCGCTAATGGATGCACGAGTTATTTTGCCTAAGTCACTTGAGACTTTTTACATTGCAAGATTTAATCTTAAAGATTTAATTGGTTTTATTAAGCAAAGACAAGACGTGCAGATTCAACCAGAAGTTGATAACATTATGGCAACTCGAATTGCAAGAATTGTTTGTGATGCTATTCCAGAAGTTGCATCATGTCTTGACTTTAGCAAACCAGACATGCATTATGTAAGAACATTTAGAGTCGAGCAAGCAGATGGTTCTTATACTTCTAAGGGTACTAACTTATATTATCCTGAGCCTAAAAACGATATGTTTGACTTTAACGCACAAGATGCTATTTATCCATGTCGTCGTGAAGAGATTAATGGCAATAAGTCCGGTGAAGAAAAAATCTTTACGAGAATGTGGAATGATGATGTAAATGCTGTAAATGAAATTAAGCAGCAACTCGATAATGAATTTTAAAACAGAGTTACAGATAGAAAACTTTGTTGCAAAACAATTAAAAACATAAAAAAATAATTACATAAGGAACATTTTAATGAAAAAGATTTATTTAGCTAGCGGTTGGTTTAATCCTACACAAGATGCAGAACTTACACAACTTGAAAAGATTTTTGACGAGCGCGCTGACTCTTTTGAACTAGCTTCACCTCGTCGTATCTTTGTTTGTCCTCCTAATGCACCAAAAAGTGTGCAAGATGAAACATTTACAGGAAATTTACATCATATTCAAACAGCAGATTTTTTACTTGTTAATACACGTGACAAGGATATCGGGACTATTTGGGAAACTGGTTACGCATATGCATTTGATAAGCCTATTATTTATTTTTGCGCAGGCTTGCCTAAAGGAGCTAAGTTTAATCTTATGTTAGCAAGAAGTGGTATTAAAGTTTGTACGTCTTTTAAACAGTTAGAAGATTATCTGGACAGAGCAATTAAGTCTGGTGAACTTCCAAACGAGCCTTACGCAGATGCAATTGAATAAAGATACTTTAAAGTTTTGGTCTTTTAAAGATACTAAAGACTATAAGAGCGCAAAGTATAAACATATATGTAATTCAAACGTATATCGAAGATTTACGTTTGTTAAGTCTTTTTTGTTAAAAGTAGAGTTGACAAACAATAAGTTTTCTTACGTAACACCTTTATGCTTTATGTCTTACGGGTCTTTTCCTGACGGTAACTACGAAGGAATTGATGATAGCGGCCAGAAAATATTTTTTAACGAAGAACAAATTAATGAGGTATACAGGTGAATTTTAAATACAAAAAAATTTTTAAAACATATGCTTTCCATAATATAGTTGCTCATCCTCTAATGCAAGTTTTAAATTGGGTAGGCAAAGAAAAGTGGGCTAATGAAGTTCATGATAAAACATTACCTAAAAAAGGTGTTCATGAAAAAGAAACAGCAAACACAGGAAATGATGTGCCTGAAGCAAACAGAACAATCTTAAAAGATTAAAATGATCAATAAAATACCTGAATCTTTTAGGATTGGGAGTTGTATAAAATACAGCTACTTGTATTTAAACGATACAGATAGTATAGGTGTAATTCTTAAAATAAAAGAAGATGCAAACTTTACTTGCATGGTTACGATTTTAACAGAACTCTCTAAAATAGAAATTATTCCTTATAATGTTATGGAATACAATATATTATGAATATTTTCATTCTCGATAAATTTTCTAAAAAAGTCACGGCGTATCACTGTGACAATCACGTAGTGAAAATGATGTTAAAATCTGACTAAATAAAATACACAGCTACATTTACTTTGGAACAAAAACAAAACGCTCAAATACTTTAAAAGAGTAAGATTTGTAAAATGCAAGTATTCAAAAAAGCTTAAATGGTTTTAAAGTGCATGTAAATTACATTTAAAAAATATATTATAATTTATAATCTCATATTAAGGATGATCTATGCAAAAAACATACAATTCATATAAAAATGGCTTACAAGTTTCTGACTTAGTAACTTTTATGCACAATGTATTTAAAAACCAATTTTCAGGGCCAAGAACAGCTTTGGTTATAGATAGAAGTTTCTTGTTTGACAATAAAACAAAGTATGGAATTAAAAAATTTTTTAGTTATAAAATGCTTGACTTAAATAGCAATAAAATATATGTCATAAAAACTCGTGACATAAAAGTAGTTAAAGTTTTTAAATCAATGAAAGAAGAAAAATAAATGAGAATAGGAATTACTGGAGAAAAAGGCTTTATTGCAACCAACTTAGCACAAAAAATTATTAAACAAGGACATGAATTTGTATCACTTGACAATGCTGACTTTGCAAAAAGAGTTATGGATTACACACTATCAGGTGAAGTTTGTGTATATAAAAATAGTGTCAAAAGATGGACCAGCTTATTTGAGTTGTTAGGCTTAGACTGTATTGTTCATAATGCAGCAGTTGTTGGGACTGATGTTGTTGCTTTAAACCCAAGACATGCTATTAATACAAACGTGTTAGGCACACAGACAATCGTTGAGGCAGCAAATAATTGTAAAATGTTAATTGTATATACTGGTACAACAGTAATTTATGATACATACAAATATCAAGAAACTGACATTTTAGAAAACAGCGAAATATTTCCAAGAACAAACTATGCAGTGCAAAAGTACGCTGGTGAAATGATTGTAAGAAATAATGCAAAAGAATGGCTTGTTACAAGACCACTATTTGCCTACGGTGGTGTAGGTGATATGAATTCTTTAATTGCTAAGTCTTTGTTTGGAGTTAAAAACAGCATAGAAAGTATTGATATGTTTTTAAATCCAGAAAAAATTAAAGACTACATGCATGTTGAAGACTTTTGTGAAAACGTCATGAGACTTGTAGATGATGGAGTTAGAAACGAGGATTTTAATATTACAGCAGAAAATCCTCATACAACTTTGGAAATTATTAGTTTAATTGAAGAAGTTTCTGAAAGCTCTTTAGAAGGAATAATAAAGTGGCACCCAGAAACTGACTATCTTGGAAATCATAGACTTTCTAACCAAAAGTTTTTAGACTTTATGAAGACTTCAGCTACAAAAACTTTAAAAGAAGGTATTAAAGAATCTTGGAATACTATTAAAAATGATAAAAGCAATTACAATCCTTTAAAATATTTAGATCAAGCAAAAGAAAACAAAGTTGATCTTAAAAAATTCTTTCCAAAATGACTTGCCTTGTTTAGATTCTGTATTGTAAGATATTTATCTGTTGTATACAGGAGTAAATATCATGCCAAGAGAATCAAAAAAAATTGACTTAGTTTGTCAAGAGTGTGGTGTAACGTATCAAAAGGCACCTTCAAAAGCAAAAAATTCTAAATTTTGTTCAAAACCTTGCAAAGATAAATCAACCTCAAAACATAAAACAGCAAAGTGTTTGAGTTGTAAAAAAGAGTTTAAATCAACAAGAGGAAAAAAATATTGTTCAAGAAAATGTTACATGGACGACAACAAGAAAAAAAGAGTAAGTCTTATATGCGACAATTGTGGCATAAAATATGAAAAGCCTTTTGATGAAGTAACTAAATATTGTAGTAAAACATGCCAGCATACAGCACAAAGTAGCGGTCTGCATGAGATACCTTCTAATGGAAGAATGGGTTTTAGAAAAGACTTACCTCCAAAATATTTTTTTAAGTCATCTTTAGAAGCTGATTACGCAAGATGGTGTGAGGCAACTAATAAACCTTACATATATGAGCATAAAACATTTACAGTTCAGTACGACGGAAGAGACAAACAATATACACCTGACTTTTATCATCCGGATAACGATAAGTATGTTGAACTTAAAGCTATTCGTAGAGATAGAAAGTTTAATTCAAATTTACTAGCTGCTGACATTTTAAAACAGCAAGGTTTAGACATAGATGTTTTGCTTATGCATGAATTCTATACTCAAATTAAACAAAGCGGACATTATTGGTTAGTAGACAATATAGAAAATAAAAATTATCATGGAACAAGACACCTTATATATCTCAAAGCTAGCTCAAAAAAATAAAGGGTTTGCAGCTTTAACAATAATATCGCTCGCAGCTGTGATGTCATTAATATCATTTATTGTAATTCAATACGGGCGTATATCCTTAAACGTAATGGAAGAAAAACAAATACTTGATTCGTGCAGCATTGACTTAGGGACTTCTATAATAAAAACAAACAAAGTAGATGAAATATGTGACGTAAGATTTCTTAACGAATGTGCAACCACACTTTCAGAAAACGTAAATCCAAACTTTCAATGTGTTGATTTAGGTTTAGAATGTGACTTAAATAATGTTTGTGAAAGAAATTTTGGCATTACTTCGAGTTATAATCCGGGAAGAGGAAACACGTCTAAGTTTGTAACTATAACTGTTCCCGAAGAGGTTCATGACGTTAACTTAATAGATGCAGCAGTAATAATGTTGCTTGATTACAGCGGCTCTATGAGTGGCAATAGAATTGTCCAGTTAAAAGACTCAGTCAGGCAATTTATTAACTCTGACTTTAATCTAAGTTACTCTGTTATCTTGTATAATAGTGACGTAATAGTTTACTCAGATATTGGGAAAGGTCAGCAACACAAACAATCTGTAAACTCAATGGTTACAAACAATAACCCTTCAGGCGGGACAAGTTTTATTAAACCACTTGACAAGGCAATACAACAAATAGCACAAACAGACTACGAAGCTTACTACGTGCTACTAATATCAGATGGATCGCCTAATGAAGGCATTAGCGCCTCACAAAATTTTGTGCAAAGCAATGTCATGAATATTAACGACAACAGTTGTATTTTTTCTACTAATACAAGTCCGTGTATTACAGTATATACATTAGGTGTAGACAATGCAGATGTAAATGCTTTAACTTCAATAAGTGGTAATACTTTAAATACGTCACCTAACGAGTTTTCATTTACTGTCAATGCAAACCAAGTTTCTGCGGCTTTTAATGCTATTATTGCAGAAATTATGTGTAGAATTGGTCCAGTCATTGCTGAAGGTAATCTAAATGTTTTTAACAATACGCAAGTCTTAGAAGAAGGTATTGATTATTTACATGATAATTTATATAAGATTTTAAAGTTTTATGATACAGAACCCTTTAATATATGTACAAACATGTTAAACAACAATGCACAAATTACTTTAAGATGGGGAAAGCCTAAATTAAATGTCGGACAATAATAAAGAAGAAATAAGATTTGTTTCTCAACTAAACAAAGGTGACATGATTGATATTTTTTATTACGGAAAAAAAATAAAAAACAATTGTTTAGTTGTAGAAATTATACAAGATCACTACTTTACAAAAGGTTTAATAATTTATTTAAACGGTACTTCTCGCGAGACAATGGATCTTGAAAATCAAGAAGGCCTTTGGGTAGAAAAAGCTTAATTTAATATGATAATATAACGCAATCTTTAAAAACATTTTTTAATTCATTAAATGCATTTTGAGTTATATTATATACTTCACTTCTAAAAAAGTTTAAAAGCCATGTTTTTTCTTCGTTAGTAAAACTTGAATCTAAATTTTCTATTTCATCAATTTTTATATTTTTCAACTTATCTTTATCAAGTTCAGACATTTTACTATAACAAAAAGCCATAACTGATGCATGTTGATCACCAAATTCAGCAGTCTCAGTAAAATTAATAGCTTTAAAAAATTTTTCAACCAAATAAGCTTCATTTCCTCTTAAAAAGCTATTACTCATTGTTCCTGAATTTAAAAATGTAGTTGTTGTAATATTATTACTTCTTATATTTTTTTCTTTAACTGCATTTTTAAAGCTAGGTCTTTTTAAAACGCTATTACAAAAATAAAATGGCTGTACTGATATGCCTGATAGTAAATTATGTTCCATATCGTGCAATGTCCAATGATAGATTTCAGCTTCTGACTGAGACTTAAAATCTTTAGTAAAGTCTCCACTACCTGAATGTATAATAACACATTCGTCATCATTGCTTTTTAAAATATTTTCCATTACTTTTGCTTTATTTACATCACCAGACTCAACAAAGTAGTTTTTAAACATGTTTAAAACTTTACTTGTCTTAGGAAAAACAATTCCTCCTTCAATGTAATCTTGATTTGTAACATCCATGAGCTCTGTTATATTATTATTTTTAATATAACTTATAACATATTTTTCAATTTTTCCTAATTGAGAATGAGGAAAAGTAGCTAAATACCCAGTTTGATTTACTTTATCTTTGTTATATTTTAAATACTCACCTTTTTCATTTAAAAAATTTTGATGCCATTCATTTAATAACTCTTTAAATTCTTTTCTATTTAGTTTACTCATTTATAATCCTTTTATTTTTTTCGCGTAAATTAAATATTAACTATATTATGTAATCTTTTTAACCCTTATAATATAAGTCTTCTTTATCTTTCCAATAACCAGATTCTCTATCATCTTTTTTAAGTTCGTTATAGTAATGAGTTGCAGTATCTTTAAGAACTGGACAATTATCTATTACATATTTTAATAATAAAAGACCAGTATCTTTATCTTCGTGCTCAGAAAAAGCCCATAATGCGCCTTCCATAGAATCAGTCCAGAAATACCAGCTACCGTTATCTTTATCCCAGTTAGTAGGTCTAACCGGTTTATTTAATTTTAAAGCTTTTTTTAAATGTTTTAAATCCCAATCTCTAGGATCAGATATTTCATCAAACTTTTTAGTAACTATGTTAAAATCCCAATTTACATTTTCATGATTAATAATATCAACAAACATGTTATAGTATTGACCTATAGGTGGGTATTTGAAATAATTTTTAAATGTTCCAATTGACTCTAATGAGTCACCTGAAAAATCAAAAGATACAGCTTGCGACAATTCATTTCCATGAATAAAACCAGTTCCTTGATCATCTATGTTTTCTACACCTAACATATGCCAAAGTAAACTGCCATATTGAGCTGATGTCGTGTTGTTTATATAACCTACAACATAAGAAATCAAGCCTACATAATAGTTAATAATAAAAAGAAATTTAGCTTCATTATTTTTTAAGTAATAATTATATTTCTTTTTCTTTTCATGATCAAATACTTCTTTTTTTACACCTAATTCTATATGTTTTGCTATTGTTGGAATAAAGCTATTAAAATCTTTAGACTCTATCGCTTGTAAATATAGTTTTATTATTTTACTTTTTAATGTTGAATATTTTAAAATAAACTCATTCTCATTTTCTATTTTATTTTTTGATATCAAGTAAAAAGATTCTTTTATTATATGTTTTAATTTATTTTGCAAACTTCTAGTTGTAATCGGATAAAGAGAAATTGGCAATGTGACATTTACATGATCATCTATTTCAAATATTTTTATAGTTCTTGCATCATCAATTTTAAATACTTGAAAATAATCAGCTGCAACTCCATAATCTCCACTTGCAGGTTTTCCTCTTTGTATTAAATTAACCAATCCTTGTTTGTTAAGCTTGTAACTAAATATTCCTTGCTGATCACCCCAATTAACTTTAGGGTTTACTGAAAGTGTTTTTATTTCATTACTAGAAACTTTGCTTCTATCTAGCTTATCTGATTTAGTTAAAAAATGAATAAATACATTTTCATCTGCAATATTTATTAGTTTTTTTAATGTATCTTCTACACTTAAATGTGTCATATCTTCTATTTCTTTAGTCATAAGACTACTTTGAACACGCGAAGCTTGTGATCCTTTTTCGCCATCTATTCCTATAAAATCTTCAGGTTCTGACATGATAACTCTATTAGCTTCATTAACAAAGTTTTGTTTCCATTCAGTTAACAACTCGTTAAATTCTTTTCTATTCATCTTACTCATTAATTAAACCTTATTATATCTTTTGCGTGTAAATATAAATATAATGTTGTTATAATAAATAAAAACAAGAAAGGTATAAAATTTGTCTATTGATTTAATAACTCCACCAGACAGGTTTGTTTCTCTTCATTCTCACTCAACTTTTAGCACTTTTGATGGATTAGGTTACCCATCAGATCATATAGACTTTGTGCTTTCTGAATCACAAGGCATGGATGCTTGGGCACTAACAGACCACGGCAATGGTAACGGCCTCGCTCATGCACGCTCGCACGCTGTCAAAATGCAAAAGGCTGGGAAAAAGTTTAGACAAATCTACGGGGTCGAATTCTATTTTGTTCCCTCACTAGATCAATGGACTAATGACTACGCAGCTCATAAGCAAGCAATTAAAGATGCAAAAACTGCTGCTGCTGCTGAAAGGAAAAGTAAAGAAAAAATCATCATTGATGCTGATGATGAAAGCGGTGGTCTTGTCATAGAGGACGAAGATGAATCCAAAAAGATTGATATCCTTAAAGACGAATGGAAACGTCGCTATCACTTAGTCGTCACAGCAAGAAATAGAAAAGGCCTTAATAACCTATTCACTCTTGTAAAGAAGTCATACAAAGACGGCTTCTATAGATACCCTCGCATTGACTTTAAAATGCTTAAAGAACATGGCGAAGGCTTACACGTAAATACTGCATGTTTAGGCGGGATTTTTAGCAATAGAATACTCCGCGGCGTTGCACATGATAAGTCACGTGATGAAATCCAAAAAGATCTTTTAAACCTTACAGACAGATTTACAGACGCAGTAGGTATTGAAAACTTCAAATTAGAACTGCAGTTTAACAAGCTAAACAAGCAGCACGTTGTTAATGACTATCTCATAGAACATCATAAACTAACTGGTATTCCGTTGATCTCAACGGCAGATTCTCATTACCCGAGCAACGATAAATGGCAAGCAAGAGAGCTATACAAGAAACTTGGCTGGCTCGGTAAGAAAGACAACCTAACACTACCAGCATTTGAAGATCTTAAATGTGAGTTGTATCCAAAAAATGCACAACAAATGTGGGACGAGTTCCTTGAAGGATACAAAGAGCATGACTTCTATAAAGGTAATGAACAGTTAGTTAAAGAGTCAATAGAAAGAACTCATGATATTGTTTGGAATGATTTTGAAGATACATGGATAGATGTAAGTGCTAAACTCCCAACAATATCAATACCTAACAAAACACCTTTTAAACACCTATCAGACTTAGTTAAAAATGCTTTAATTAGCGAAGGGTTGCATACTAACAAAGAATATGTAGATAGAGCTAAGTATGAATTGTCTGACATTAAGTATCTTGGTCATGAAGCTTACTTCATTACAATGTATGAGATCTTTAAGAAGGCTGAAACAAAGACACTATTTGGTCCGGCTAGAGGAAGTGGAGGTGGAAGTTTAGTTAACTACTTGTTAGGTATTACACAGCTTGATCCTATTCCTTATAACTTGCTTTGGAGTAGATTCTTAGGTAGACACAGAGTTTCGTGGCCAGATATCGACACAGATGCTGGAGACCGAGATGAGCTGATCAATGCAGCAAAAGAGTTATATGGCGACGATGCTGTTATCCCAGTATCAAACTTCAACACGCTTAAGCTTAAATCACTTGTAAAAGACATTGCAAAGTTTTATGATATTCCATTTGACGAAGTCAATAAGGTAACTGGTCCTCTTCAAGATCAAGTTATGCAGAAAGCAATGGATAAAAATCAAGAAAAGTCTGTATTTGTTCTTAAGCATGAAGACTGCATGAAATA